>Ga0208124_100041_pt1 | contig 127249 bp, 106 predicted proteins | sample LakWasM104_HOW12_2_FD_183922 | JGI IMG/M metagenome (GOLD analysis project Ga0208124, IMG submission 183922) | Freshwater sediment methanotrophic microbial communities from Lake Washington under simulated oxygen tension - Sediment Metagenome... | ecosystem: Environmental > Aquatic > Freshwater...
AAAAAGATGCATGCGGTGGCAAGCAGACCTGCCCCTAAAGCAGTGACTAAAACAGGCACCAATGATGATGAGTGGGAAGAGTTCTAAGATGCAAGCTGGCATGGTGAATTAGTTCGCAATGAAAGTGAGTTTGTTAGGAAAGACAAGTAGGGTGGGTTCTTGAACCCACGTGCAGCGAATCTTGAAGTATTGAACTGCGTGGGGTTAAACCTCTCTCTACAAAAGCTGGTCAGTGATTTTGTCTTAAGTCTCATTCTGACCATGATGTCGTATCTAAATATTTTAAATAACTAATTTTCAATGGTAGTTGTTGAGATAGATCTAAGTTAAGTTATCATTTCGTTACAAAATGTAAGTGAGTTGTAAGTTAATATGATTAATAAAATATCCACAATATGGCGCTTCATTCTACCTGTGCTGATTCTTTTAGCGACAGTGCCATTTGTGTTGATTACACAACAGACTTCGCAGCAGCTAGATAACATTCAAATTGAGGCTGATGAACAAGCTAAGACTTTAGTTCGCCTATTGAGCGTCACTGATGAACTGGTCATGGATAAAGCGGATTTATCCATGCGTCTTTTAAAAGAACAAAGTCAAATTCTTGGTGAACCCTCTGTAGATGGTCAGATTAATTCTCAGGATAGGGTGGTACCTAACTTAATTTTCGGCAATACTCCCGTGACTAACTTTTTCAAATTGGTTGATGATTTGTCTAGTTTGGTCGGCGGTACGGCGACTATTTTTGTAAAAGATGGACATGATTTTGTAAGAATTTCCACCAATGTTTTACGAGTCAATATGTCCAGAGCAACGGCGACCATACTCAACCCTAATAGCAAGGCTTTTACGGCACTTAGTCTAGGGAAGACGTTTCATGGTGTGGTCGACATTTTGGATGAGCCCTATATCACGCGTTACGACCCTATGTACGATGCCAGTGGTGCTGTGATAGGGGCTTATTATGTGGGCTATAAAGTCGATATGAAGGTGATTCGCGATGCCGTGCGCAATACGCGACAATTAAAAAGCGGCTTTGCGCTGGTAATTGATGGCAACAATAAAATTCGATTCAATTCAGCGCATGTGCCATTGGCTCAAGCGGAGCGCTTGTATCATGCGCAACCTGAAGGTTGGAAGTTTGTTACAGAAGAAATTCCTAATTGGGGATTCAAAGTAGTGATTGCTTATCCAATGAGTGAAGCTCGTTCACTCGGCTTAGCACATTCGTGGTTCGTTATCATCACAGCTGTCGTGCTGGGTGCAATACTTATTGTGATTATTTTATGGCAGTTGCGACGTTTGATCGTTAATCCTATTGGTGGCGACCCCGCTTTGGCTATTGATGTCGTCAGGCGTATTGCAGATGGGGATCTTGAAAATGATGGTTTAGAAGCTAAGCCCAATACTTTAATGTCCAATGTGCTCAACATGCGTCAAAAGTTACGCGAGAGTATGACCGCCTTACGAGAAAGCTCTGAACGCATGGTGCTCTCTGCAAGCGTGTTTGAGCACGCGCATGACGGCATATTGATTACAGATATTGACATGAATATTTTAAAAGTTAACCCTGCTTTCTCTAGAATTACTGGTTATAGCCGTGAAGCTGTACTTGGAACTAAGCCAAAAGATATCGGGTTTGTAAATAATGATCCGCAGTTTTTTGAGAAAATACAGCAAGAGTCTGAATATGCTGGGGAGTGGAGAGGCGAAGCGAAGAACCTGAGCGATAAAGGTGAAAGTTATGATGCTTGGATAGATATTTTTGCCGTTCGCGATGATGCGCAAACGATAACCAACTTTGTTTGCTTATTTTCTGACATAACCGAGAGTAAGCAGGCCGCAAATGAAATTGAGCATTTAGCTTTTTACGACTCACTGACGCACTTAGCCAACCGACGCATGATAGTCGATAGGTTAAAGCGTGCGTTCTTTGCTAGTAAACGCTCTGGTAGAGATGGTGCGCTACTATTTATTGATCTTGATCATTTCAAAACGCTTAATGACACACTAGGCCATGCGATGGGTGACTTATTGCTGCAGCAGGTGGCTTCACGACTAACAGATTGTTTGCGTGGCGGTGATACTGTGACTAGAGTTGCACGCTTGGGGGGAGACGAGTTTGTCGTGATGCTTGAAGACTTGAGCAGTCACCCAATAGAAGCTGCAGCGCAAGCTGAGGTTGTTGGTCAAAAGATTCTGGCAACGCTTAATCAACCATACCAACTTTCTACGCATGAGTATCATAGTACGGTCAGTATCGGCGTAGCACTATTTGGCGATCATGTAGATGCTCAAGATGACTTAGTCAAACATGCGGATATTGCCATGTATCAAGCTAAAAGAGCTGGTCGAAATACTATGCGATTTTTTGATCCATTGATGCAAGAAGCTATTGATACGCGGGCTGATTTAGAGCGCGAGTTGCGCAAAGCCATCGATAAACAGCAGTTTCAGCTGTATTACCAAATTCAGGTTGATCAGCTGAATAAACCACTAGGCGCAGAAGCATTAATACGTTGGATACATCCCGAGCGCGGCATGATTCCGCCTTTTAGTTTTATCTGCTTAGCCGAAGAAACTGGACTGATTCTACCTATAGGCGAATGGGTGCTTGATACCGCTTGTGCTCAAATAAAAGCCTGGCAGACCAATGAATTGACACGCGACCTTACCATTTCAATCAACGTCAGCGCTAAGCAATTTTACCAAAATAATTTTGTGAATCAGGTTCAGGCTGCTGTAGATCGCCATGAAATTAACCCAAGTTTACTTAAGCTTGAGCTAACTGAAAGCATGTTGCTAGAAAATATTGAAGATACGATTGTCACCATGACCGCATTGAAAGAAATTGGCATTAGATTTTCACTGGATGATTTCGGTACGGGCTACTCATCTCTGCAATACCTCAAACGGCTACCGCTTACACAATTGAAGATAGACCAGTCATTCGTACGGGATATTGTTTGTGATAGCAGTGATAAAGCCATTGTGCGAACAATAATTGCCATGGCAAAAAGCATGGAGCTTGAAGTGATTGCCGAAGGTGTTGAGACGAAAGACCAGCAAGAGCTACTTTTAAAAATACACTGTAAGCAATTTCAAGGATATTTGTTTGGTAAGCCAATAACCATAGATGAGTTTGATACATCGTTAAAAGTAAGTTAGCACTAGATTAAACTTGTATTAATTTAGTGCTTTGAATAAAAAATGGCTGAAGATATTTAAATATTTTCAGCCATTTTTTGTATTTTTAAGCTTGATTAGTTTCATGTAGCTCCAGCTTAGTTTTGTTACAATGGAGCATCGGCTAACGCTCAACTGATAGGACAATAAAAACATGTCAGAACCCTTATTAATTGCAAAAAATAGTGAAACTTCCAGTTTTGTATTGCCTAAAATGGCTAATCGACATGGCTTGATAGCTGGTGCAACAGGTACAGGTAAAACAGTCACATTACAAAGTTTAGCTGAGCAATTTTCCAACATAGGCGTGCCTGTATTCATGGCTGATGTAAAGGGCGATCTGGCTGGTATGAGCCAGATGGGCGGCGCTAATCCAAAGGTAGAGGCGCGCGTTCAACAGCTTGCCTTAAATGAATTTAGTTATAAAAAATGCCCTGTGACATTTTGGGATGTATTCGGTGTAAAAGGTCATCCAGTTCGCACTACCATGGCAGAGATGGGGCCGTTGTTGTTAGCGCGTTTGCTTAATCTAAACGAAGTGCAAAGTGGTGTTTTGAACTCTGTATTCAAAATCGCCGATGATAAAGGCTGGCTGTTGTTGGATTTAAAAGATTTACGCGCAATGATGCAGCATGCGGCAGAAAATGCTGCTGAGTACCAGACTAATTACGGCAATATCTCGGCTGCTAGTGTAGGCGCCGTGCAGCGTGCCTTGCTTGAACTTGAAACACAGGGTGCAGATCAATTCTTTGGTGAGCCTGCGCTTAATTTAGATGACATCATGCAGACGGATTCGCAAGGTCGCGGTATCGTCAATATTTTAGCCAGCGATAAGTTGTTCAACTCACCGCGCATCTACGCAACATTGTTGCTGTGGTTGTTGTCCGAGCTATTTGAGAAAATGCCAGAAGCAGGCGATTTAGATAAACCAAAGTTGGTGTTTTTCTTTGATGAAGCGCATTTGCTATTTAACGATGCACCAGATGCATTACTGCAAAAGATCGAACAAGTAGTACGTTTGATTCGCTCTAAAGGCGTGGGCGTATATTTTGTTAGCCAAAATCCGCTTGATATACCAGATATGGTACTCGGCCAATTAGGTAACCGTGTACAGCATGCCTTGCGTGCCTTTACGCCGCGTGACCAGAAGGCCGTTAAATCTGCAGCGGATACTTTCAGAAGCAATCCAAAAGTAGATGTGGCTACGGCCATTACTGAATTGGGTGTAGGCGAAGCCTTAGTTTCATTTTTAGATGAAAAAGGCATTCCTACACCTGTAGAGCGCACCTTTATTTGCCCACCAGGCAGCCGAATAGGGCCTATTTCAGATGCTGAGCGCACGAATGTGGTGAATACTTCAAATGTCGCGGGATTTTATGAGAAGTCAGTCGATCGTGAATCTGCTTATGAAATACTCAAGGCAAGAACAGAGCAAGCCGCGACTGAAACTAAAGCTGATGAAGGGTTTGACTGGGGCGGCATGTTCGGCAGCAGTAAAAAGTCTGGAAGTCGTTCAGACGGCGTATTTGAAGCCGCAGCAAAAAGCGCAGCACGTGCGATAGGCTCTCAACTAGGACGTCAAATTGTTCGTGGTGTGTTAGGCAGTATTCTTGGCGGACGAAAATAATAATCTCGACCCACAGCCTAAAGGACAGTCTTTATGAAGTCTGATATTGAAATCGCCCAAGCAGCAATACTCAAGCCGACTTTACAAGTTTCATCAAAGCTCGATCTAAATAATGATGATTTAATTCCCTATGGACAACATATTGCAAAGCTAAGTGCAGCTTGCATTCAAAAATTACAAGCTCAAGCTGATGGCAAATTAATTCTAGTTACAGCTATCAGCCCAACGCCAGCAGGTGAGGGTAAAACGACGACCACAATCGGGTTGGCTGATGCATTGAATCAAGTGCTTGCCAATAAGAATCAACACGCAATGGTGTGTATGCGTGAACCTTCGCTAGGCCCTGTGTTTGGCCTAAAAGGTGGCGCAACAGGCGGAGGTTATTCGCAAGTAGTACCGATGGAAGATATTAATTTACATTTCACGGGTGACTTTCATGCCATCAGCAGCGCAAATAATTTACTTGCTGCGTTGATTGACAATCATATCTATCAAGGCAATGCGCTGGATATTAACCCTGCAAGCATTACTTGGCGACGTTGCTTAGATATGAATGACCGAGCTTTGCGCGACATTACGCTAAATGGTCATAATAAAGACGGTTCATCTTTAGCGCAGCAAACGGGCTTTGATATTACCGTAGCTAGTGAAGTGATGGCGATATTTTGCTTGGCGACTTCGTTAGATGATTTGCAAACGCGCTTAGGTAATATTCAAATCGGTCTAACTAGCACAAATAAGCCAGTGTTAGCCAGTGATTTGCAAGCTGAAGGCGCAATGACCGCGTTGTTAAAAAATGCTTTTCAACCCAATCTAGTACAAACTTTAGAACATACTGCTGCCTTAGTGCACGGCGGCCCATTCGCTAATATTGCGCATGGCTGTAACTCTGTAGTTGCTACAAAGGCAGCATTGAAATTAGCAGATTTTGTGGTGACTGAAGCGGGTTTTGGTGCAGATTTAGGTGCAGAGAAATTCATTGATATTAAATGTAGAAAAACAGGCTTGCAACCTTCAGCAGTGGTATTAGTGGCTACGGTGCGAGCACTTAAATATCATGGTGGGGTTGATGTTGCATCGTTAAGTCAAGAAAATCTGACCGCTTTGCAAGCTGGCATGACAAATTTAAAAAAGCATATGGAAAATCTGCAACAACATTTTGGTTTAAAAGTCGTTGTGGCTATTAATCATTTTTTAAGTGATACCGATGCTGAAATTGCATTACTTAGCACTGAAGCAGCCAGTTTTGGTGTGAAAACTATCATGTGTAAGCATTGGGCAAATGGCGGTGCAGGCGCTATAGACTTAGCGCATGAGGTCATCCGTATGACTGAACAGCCTACAAAAAGCTTTAAATTGCTATACCCAGATGAAATGCCTCTACTAGAAAAAATCGAGACAATTGCGCAGAAAATATATGGTGCGAGCCATGTTGAGTTGTCTTTAGAAGCACAACAATCACTTGTTGAATTAGAGCAAAATTATAGTCATTACCCTGTGTGTATTGCAAAAACGCAGTATTCATTTTCATCTGATCCAAAACTGCGTGGTGCACCAACGGCGCATGTGTTAAAAGTACGTCAATTAAGACTCTCTCGCGGTGCTGAGTTCATTGTGGCAATCTGCGGCGATATTATGACCATGCCAGGTTTACCAAAGCAGCCAGCTAGTGAGCGTATTGGTGTGAATCAAGCAGGTAATATTGTTGGTTTAAATTAGTTAGAAGGTATTTTGTTAGTTCTTACACAAGCAGGTTTCGCTGAGCAAACCATTAATAAATCCCGTTTTATTGCCATGGCGCTGACTTGCGCAGATGAACGTGAGGTCGGGCAGGCGCTTCGTGCGTTTGCAGTGCAACATCAAAGTGCGCATCATTTGGCTTATGGGTTTAGGCTCAAAACAGAGCAGGGCATCATCCCTAGATTTTCAGATGCGGGCGAACCTTCAGGCACAGCTGGTATGCCTGTATTAAAGCTAATTGAAGGTCGAGACTTAATTAACGTATGCGTTGCTGTGATTCGCTACTATGGGGGCATTAACTTAGGCACAGGCGGACTCGCACGTGCTTACGGAGGCACCGCTAAGTTAGCTTTAGATGCCGCTAAAACTAGCATTTTTGTTGAAATGAAACCTTATCCTTTGACAATCACTTACAAGCAAATGGATTTGATGACGAGTGCCTTGCAAAAGTGTAACGGCAGTATCGTGAGCAAGGCGTTTAACGATCAAGTAGAGTTGGTGGTTTTATTACCGGTGGATGAGGCGGCTAACTTTTTGAATCGTTTTAAGCCGCATGGCGGGTAAAAAATTAACTTTTACAGATTTAGCATGAATGTATGTGTGCTATTGTTAATCTTATCGTTTAAGGAAACTTAGCTGCATGACTAAAACTTCACAATTATTGCCAGCAACAATATGCGAAAAAGCGGCTTGGGTGATTGCCGCATGCACTTTAATTTTTGTGCTTAAATTTAGCTTGCTGCCAGCTTTGCTGTCAGGCTTATTGGTGTATGAATTGGTACATATCATTACACCGTTTATCGCACGCAGATTTCCAACTAAAAAACCTAGTAATCGCTCTAAACTTTGGGCCGTAGGCATTTTAGTTGTAATTGTTGTAAGCCTGCTCGCCCTTGCTGGTGCTGGTTTGGTGGCGTTTTTCAGATCAGATGCAGGCAGCCTAACAGTGTTGCTCGCTAAAATGGCGCAGATTATTGAAGATTCACGCAGAACCCTGCCTAGTTGGATAGTCGAGCATTTGCCGGCGGACGCGATAGCCTTTAAAGAGCAAGCCGCAACATGGCTTCGCGCTCATGCAGATGAATTGCAAGGCGTTGGAAAAGAAGCTGGGCGAATCACCGCACACGTCATTATTGGTATGATTATTGGCGGCATTTTAGCTGTGCGCGAGGCGGTAGCAATGGATAACTTTAAACCATTCGCTCGTGCATTAGCTGGGCGTGGCGACTTGTTCAGCGATTCTTTCAGACGTGTAGTCTTTGCGCAGTTGCGCATAGCTGCCATAAACACCACATTTACTGGAGTTTATTTAGTCATAGTGTTACCACTGATGGGTGTACATCTGCCTTTGGTGAAAACGATGATTGCCATTACATTCGTGATTGGTTTGATACCGGTGATAGGTAATTTAATCTCTAACACTATGATTGTCGTTGTGAGTTTAAGTCACACACTAGGCGTGGCGATTGCATCGTTAGCTTATTTGGTGATCATCCATAAGTTTGAATATTTTTTGAATGCGCGTATCGTTGGTAGCCAAATTCGCGCAAATGCGTGGGAGTTGTTGATTGCGATGTTGTGTATGGAGGCCGCATTTGGGCTAGCAGGCATCGTCGCGGCGCCCATTTACTATGCCTATATTAAGTCTGAGCTACGCGCTAGAAACTTGGTTTAAGTAAGTTTCTAGCTTTGAATGTTATTTACTAACGTTTTTGTCTGTCATTGATAATTTTAGCTGCCCACTCTCTGCCACCAAGGCCAAACGCGATTGCCAGCGCCAAAAATACTGCACCAAACATAATGACAAATAACGCAGTAATGAGCTGAGTACCAATATCCAATTGTTCTAGCGCCACAAAAATCGCAAATATTTGTACTAAGTACTCTGCAGAAGTACTAATAGCCAGCGCGCCATCAAATTTAATGCTGTGCAGCCATGCAAAAACCAGACGGTTGATAAAGCGACTCAATAATGTACCAAATATCAACACAACAATTGCTACAATTATTTTTGGTAAGTAGTTAGCAAGTTGATTGAGCATAAGTGCGACTTCTGTCATGCCTAACGCATTGGCACCAGTAATCACAAATAACAAAATCACCAGCCAGTAGACGACTTGGCTAACAATGCCACTCAGTGAAACATCAAAATCATCATTCTTTAAAAATGCTTCTAAACCTGATTTTCCGGCATATTGATCAAATTTAACAAATTTCAAAAGTCGTTTAACTGCTAATCGCGCTACCTGTGCAACCAGCCAGCCACAAAATAAAATCACAATCACCGCTAAGAGTTTAGGGAAAAACATGGCAACTTGTTGCCAGAATTGATTGAGAGAGAAAAGAAAAGTATCAATTTGATATTGCATATAGTGCTCCTCGATAGATTTTTTTTAGTTGAATCTATAACGCTGAAAAGGGTGTTGCCCCAATAACGGCTAATTTAGATTAGCTCGAAGAATAGTGATGTTGATTATCGCTTAATTGATGGTGTGTCGCAATGGCTGATTAACTTGCCAGTTTAGCTGGATCGTTTAGTTGGGCAGGGTGGTTTGTGTATATCCAGCCATCAACTACAGAGTGTGGATGGCTGGATATGTTAGTAAATGGAAGTATTCTAGTATTTAAAGTGGAGTTTAAATCAGCTAGTTCTTAAGTTTATAAAACCTATTTTCCAGCGTTTTCCCGTTGGTAATATTATCAAGTCTGTTACCTACAGAATCTCCCAATGACGCCAATCTTTCATCAGGCAGAGGGTGGGTTTTAAATAGCAAAGCAACGCTATTGTCATTCGGATTCGTCTGTCCTAAGATTTGCAGCACCTCAGTTAAGCCAAATGGCTCGTAACCAGCGCGCGTTGCATAGCTTAGCCCTAATCTGTCGGCTTCGAACTCCGCATCTTTATCTAAACTTCGTGCACTGATCTCAGCGCCGCTGCCAATTGCTTTGCTAATAATTTTGTTATCTTTAGCTAGTTTTTTACTTAGGAAACTAGCACCTATATTAAGCAACTGTTGCTTTTGCAAAACCTTGAGTTGATGTTTTGCGACTACATGACCAATTTCATGACCTAATACACCAGCTAACTGCGCTTCATTACTCATTTTTCGGTACAAACCTTTAGTCACCATCACATAGCCGCCAGGTGCTGAAAATGCATTTAAATCGTCACTTTCAATGACACCGAAGTGCCAAGGTAAGTCAGGTCTTTCTGACTGTGATGCCACCCAGCGGCCTACAGAATTGACGTATTTTTGTAAAGCTTCATCTTTGACTAATGGCGCAGCGCCTAGCAAGTTACCTGTAATTTCGCGACCTAGCGCAATCTCTTCGGCCTTGCTTGGACTTTTCCAGTTAATAGTTGGTTGAGCTTTGTCAGCAGCGTCGGTAGTCGCGTTATTTGCTGTTGAGCTTTGATTATCCGTTGCGGGCGCTTGCTGTGGCTCAGTTTGTCCTGTTTGTTGCTCAATTTGTTTTTTTACCGCATCTTTTAAGGCATCATTTAAATCAAATGCTGCACTATTCATGCTTAAGCCAGCTAGCATGCTTGCAACTAGCGTTGAAATGAGAATGTTTTTTCTGAGATTTGTTGTGCGCGTTAGACTCATTTTGAGCCTCCAGTGGCTGCTTTTAAATTAGGAAAAGAGACAGTTTTTAAGTTGCTTGCGCTAGCAAATTGATGACCTTGTGCAGCACTTTGTGTATAGCCTTCTAAAGTTTTAACTTCAGATTCATTAAACTTGGCGGCTTTAAGTTCTTCTGCACTTAAGCCACGTATTCCAGTGGTAGAAACTACTTGCCCAGTACCAGCACGGCCACTGGCTGCTGCCAATATGCCACTTGTTTGGTTGGTTGAGCTCGTGGCGCCACGTTTGACTGAGAGTAAACGCACCCAGCCTGTATTTTTCTTTGATTTTACTTGTAGCCAAGCGCCTTTTTTGCTGATAATTTCAAGGCTATCACCACGGTTTAATGTGCCTGTGACTTTGGCGTCGGCAAATGGCTCGAAACGAATACTATCGTTTTTAAGCGCGCTGCCAGTTTCTGCTGCCATGCTGATGTTTGCTAATAGCAGAGCAGGCAGGCTTGCTACGATTAGTAATTGGGTTAATTTTCTCATCTGTGTTGCTCTCTTTTCTAGCTAGTTTTCTAAAATATCCAGTTTAATAATGGCCTGTGCGAATAAGCCACGCCATTGGCTATCCATTGCTTTTTCGGCATTCAGTACGCCTGTATGTTGCGTATAACGCACCGTGGTGTCATTTGGCATACCTGTGTTTTGCAGTATAGCTTTTAATTGCAAGCCTAACTGAGTGGCGTCAGCATTAGCTTTTTCAGCTTCTATCACATTGTCATGCGGGTATGCCCAGCTAACCGTAATCATGTCAGTAAACAGACCCCATATGCCACTTTGCGTGCCTTTTAATCTTTCCACTGTGGCTGGTAGGGTGCAGCGTTGCGTGATGTTGTTTTGCAGCATTTTTAGCATGCTATCGCTAAATGGCACTTCACTATCAATCACAATTGGCATCAATAATATTGCTGCACCTTTTTTACCAGACTCAATATCGTTAGCTAACAGTCTTTGCATGGCGCGGTCGTTAGCCAATGCATATATTTTGGCTACACTGAAATACATAATTGCCCATGTAATAGGGCCAGTAATGTCCAAGTAAGTATTAGTAAAGTTAAGTGCGATGTAAGAGAGACCTAACAAAGTAATCTGACTGCTGCCGAAAACCTTGGTTACTTTGTCGCGATCTACATTGTGGTAAAAAGCCAAAGCAGTGAGCCAAATGAGTATCAAGCTCATTAACACATACGGCGTTTTTCCACGCCATACATGCAAGTAGTCAACGTGTTTTACGTTATCTATCGCCGTGGCTAATATCTCTACACCTGGAAACTCTTTGGCCATAGCTGTGGCTTTAATGTCAAACAGTGAAGGTGCAGTTGAACCAATAATGACGATTTTGTCAGTAAATTCATTTGGCGCGCGTTTTTTGACTTTACTTGCCATGTCAGCATGTACATCGCTAAAGCTCACATAAGGGTAAGTGAACGCTTTGCCGCGCCAATTAATCAACATATCTTGTGGTGGCGGGAGTGAGTTTTGTTGTGCAAAATTACCAACTGCCAGCGGCAATGAGGGCAGCAACCAACCGTTTTCATTATGCCAAAGCCTGTATTCCCGTGCGATGCCATCTGCATCTGCGTAAATGTTATGTGTGCCGAGTCGCTTGGAGTTAAGCGCGGCTTCAAAATGTGGCAATACAATGGCGATAGGTTTCTTAACTGCCGAAACAGGCTCACCATCAACGTTTTTAAATTGACGCTTGATACCAGGAATCATATCTGGCGTGATCTTGCTTAAATCATCACTGGCTGGTGATAAGCGAAGCATGGGGAAAAATGTATTGCTAGTTCCAGCAATCACGTCATTGAAATAGGTGTCGCTATCAGGGTTATAAACGTCCGCATCACTAAACAAAATATCAAACACAATCGCTTTTGGATTCTGACTCTCAATATTCTCTACAAACTCGCCAAAAACTTGGCGAGGCCAAGGCCAGCGACCATATTCCTTCGCCATGGCGTTGAGGGAAGCTTCGTTAATATCAACAATAACAATGTCTGGGTCAACTTTAGCTTTTATGATGCGATTCTTTACCATTAAATCAAACGAGCGATTTCGCATGTTTTCGCCGATATGAAATACGCTTGCATCAAGCAATATCATCACTGAGAGCAGAGCGCACAAGTACAAATAAAAGTTATTTTGTAACTTTCGGGTGATGCTAACCAGCCATTGGGTGAAAATTAATTTAAGTTTAATCATTAATATTTGCTTGAGAAATTGGTCTACTTGAAATCATAAATGGTTTTTAGGCGTCGGGGATTTGTTATACTGAAAACTTAAACCAAAATCCGAAAAAACACACGCATTAATTGCAGCGTCATTTAATTAAGGTCATTAAATTGTTTAGCCAAAGACCTTTGGTTGACGCCTTTCTGTCTACTACCTAGGAATTGTACATTGAAAAATAAAACCATTGCCATTTTAGAAAATCGCGCAGGTGAACAACTTGCTGACTTGGTCAGGAAATATGGCGGTACGCCACTTTCTGCGCCAGCATTGGCGGAAATTCCTGATATCGACCCTGAATTAATTACTCGTTTAATTAATGATTGGCAGAAAAATGCGCCTGACATCTTTATTTTTCAAACAGGCGTTGGAGTTAAAGCTTTATTTGCTACCACTGACACATTAGGCATTACAGAGCAGCTTAAGCAGATTCTTGAATCCTCAATTGTGATTGTGAGAGGCATTAAACCATCGTCAGCATTGCGCTCATATAAAGTAAGGATAGATGCTACTGCGGGTGATCCTTTTACAACAACTGAAGTACTGGCTGAGTTAGATAAATACACTATTAAAGGCAAGCGAGTAGCGGTGCAACGTTATGGCGATGTCAACTTGGAGCTTCAGCAAGCCTTAGACGCTAGAGGCGCTATAGTCACTGAGATTGCTACCTACCGCTGGAGCTTGCCCGCAGATACGCAACCGCTGGTTGACTTAATGGATGCGTTAGATGCCGGTAAAGTTGATATGGTGTGTTTTACCAGCGCATCACAAGTTTATAATTTCTTTACCGTAGCAGAAGCACTTAGTCGTCACCAAGCATTGCTTGCAGCGCTTAATAAAAGCATGGTGGCCTCTATTGGTCCAGTGTGTACCGTTGCATTGAATAAATTTGGCATCAAAGTCGATGTTGAGCCACAACCTCCCAAGCTAGGCCCGTTTATTACTGCGATTAATAGCAAGTTTTCTTAATTCATTTCTGAGTAAGTTTTTCTTCGATATTTATTCTAAAAACGGAGCAATCCGCATCAGGTATAATCTCGCCTTATGATACAAATATTAATTTTAGTGGTGGCTGTTGCCATCTTATTGCTGATGCTTTGGCAGGTTCTGCGCGTCAACCAGCTTGATAAAAATGCGGTGATTTTGCAGCAGCTAGAAGAAAAACACCGCGCGATGTTGTTAGATTTTAACGATGGTTTAAATAAGCTGGGCGATCGCTTAAGTACCTCCTCTAACGAAACCAGTGAGCGTTTGCGCTCTAGTGTTGCGGCTGAATTGCAAGCCACCCGTGATGCCATGCAAGCGTTGCAATTGGCGCAAAATAATAGCTTGGCGTTCACCCGTGAAACCGTGCTGGAGAAGTTGCACATTACCTTGAGTGAACAGGGTAAGTCGCAACAAGCACTTATCAACGATACGATGTTAAAGGCGACAACAACCCTCACGCAAAGTATTGAAAGTTTAACAAAAGCTGTAGATGGACGCCTCGAACAAATTGGTGGCAAAGTTTCAGAGCGTTTGGATGAAGGCTTTAAGAAAACCAATCAAACCTTTGTGGATGTAATGGCACGCCTTGCCACCATCGATGAAGCGCAAAAGAAAATTGATGGCTTAACGACCAATGTTGTGAGTTTGCAAGAGTTATTGGGCGACAAACGCAGCCGAGGTGCGTTTGGCGAAGTGCAACTGGAAGCTTTAGTACGCAATGTATTGCCAGTGAACTCATTCGCCATGCAGCATACTTTCGAAAATGGTACGCGTGCAGATTGTGCTTTGTTTTTGCCTGACCCAACAGGCACGGTAGCTGTAGATAGTAAGTTTCCGCTTGAGAACTATCACCGCATGTTTGATAGCAAATTGAGTGATATTGAACAGTTAGCTGCAGAAAAGCAATTCAAGTCTGATGTTAGAAAGCATGTGGATGATATTGCTAATAAATACATCATCTCAAACGTGACGTCTGACGGCGCAGTGATGTTTATTCCCGCCGAGGCTGTATTTGCAGAGCTGCATGCTTATCACAATGATGTGATTGAATACGCTATGAATAAGCGCGTCTGGGTGGTTTCGCCAACTACGCTCATGGCAGTTCTTAACACTGCACGAGCCGTGCTGAAAGACGTTGAAACGCGTAAGCAAGTACACGTGATTAAAGAGGAGTTGGGCAAACTCAGTAAAGATTTTGGTCGCTTTGACCAGCGCATGAAAAAGCTTGCCGACAACATCCGCCAAGCGCATGAAAACGCACAAGAAGTACATATTAGCAGTCAAAAAATATCTAATCGCTTTGCTCAAATTGAGCGCGTAGAATTAGCAAATAAACCACTTGATGTGTTGGATATTATTGATGATAAAGAAGATGAAGTTTAATTGTTAACACTATGAAAATTAAAATATTATATTTCGCTAGACTGAAAGAAACACTCAAATTTTCTACTGAAGATTTGGAGTTGCCTGAGGATGATTTTGCGCGCACGCTTACCATACTCAAATTAAAAGCTTATCTAGCAAAACGCAATGACACTTGGCAACAAATGTTGATGGGTAAGTTAAAAGTAAGAGGTGCAATTAACCACGAATTGGTCGATGACAATGCGCCAATTGCAGATGGTGACGAGGTAGCCTTTTTCCCACCAGTGACGGGCGGATAGGCTGTAAGGTTTAGTCATGACGGTACGCGTACAAACACAAGATTTTGATACAGGTTTTGAAATAAGCCTACTTCGTAATGCCCGTAAAGATACTGGTGCTGTTGTCAGCTTTATTGGGCAAGTACGCGATTTAAATGAAGGCGACAATGTCTCACAGCTGACTTTAGAGCATTACCCAGGGATGACAGAAAAAGCGCTCGAAGCGATTGTGAGCCAAGCTCAAGACCGTTGGGATATATTCGATGCTATTGTGATTCACCGTGTCGGTACATTGCAGCCGACAGACCAAATTGTATTTGTGGCAGTGAGTAGCGCACATCGAGGTGAAGCTTTTAAAGCCTGTGAATTCATCATGGATTACTTAAAGACTGAAGCACCATTCTGGAAAAAGGAAGTGACAAATCAAGGTGAGCGTTGGGTGGATGCCAAACTTACAGACGATGATGCGCGTGAGCGCTGGAAATAAAATCAGTTTCAAAAATTAACACAAATTTATACGAAATTAACACTTAAATAATTAGCAAGGCGCTATCTCTATCTCTATGTCCATCTCTACTAGTTCTCAATCGACAAGTTCAACTGTGTTATCACCGCAGCAATTAACGCTTAACATTTCTGCTAAGCAATTTAGCTTTGCTGATACCTCAGAGCTCATTGCGGCAGATAGCAAAAGTGCGCAACATCAAGCGTGGGTGGCGCAATCTGAAGCGAAAAAAGCCGCTGAGTTTGGTTTGAATTTGCAACAAGTAGGTTTTAATCTGCTTGCGCTTGGTGAGCCTGGCACAGGACGTACAACGCTGATGTTGAGTGCTATGCATGAAGCTGCTTCTAAGCAAGTTACCCCTTCCGACTTAATTGCATTGCATCAGTTTGATAGCAATACAAAACCGTTATTTTTAAAGTTGCCTGCTGGCGTTGGTACGCAATTGAAGCAAGGCTTAGATCAGTTTGTGCGTCAATTAGCTAAAGAATTGGCGAATCTGTTAGAAGCTAAAATTAAAGATAACGCTACAACATTAATTCAAGATTTCCTGAATGCTCAGATAAGTACGATCAAAGCAAATATTCCACAAATCCAAGCTGACAAGCAGCTCACCCAATATTTTGAGTTATTGCAAAAAGACATTTTAGATACTTTAGAGGCTTGGCAGCCTAGCGCCAGTGCTGATTCTGATAACAATTTAGATGCGCTGATGAGCGAAGGGTTCTTTGGACGCTATCGCGTCAATGTTTTGGTTGAGCATGCTACAAACCAACATGCGCCAGTTATTTACGATAATGACCCAAGCTTGCAATCATTATTTGGTGGCATTGAGAGTGCTGGCGATTCAAGCACTACCCCAGACTTTATGCGACTAAGAGCAGGTAACCTCTTACGTGCAGATGGCGGTACATTGTTGTTGCATCTGCGTGATATTTTAGCTGATGAACAAAGTGGCTCTCAACTACTTGAAAAGTTACATCGTTTTTTACGCAATGGCACCTTGCAAATTGAAGACCTGACCAGTAGCAGCAGTCAAGGCTCTAGCTTTGTCAGTGCCCAAGATGCGATACCAGTTTCAGTGAAGCTAGTTTTAGTTGCAACGCGAGAAGATTACTATGAGTTGATTGATGAGAAATACGATTTTTTCAGCTATTTCCCTATCAAAATAGAATTCGCTGAAAAAGTAAAAGCGAGTGCAGAAAACTACTCAGCCTATGCCGCATTTATCGCGCAAAAGTGCCAGCAATTTAATTGCAGTCATTTTACGACAGAAGCAGTCGTGTCCTTGTTGCAGGCTATGCACAGGCTAGAAGAAGATCAAACGCGTATCAGTACTAAATTTGCTGTTTTAGAAAAACTTATGCTCGAAAGTGCAGCTGCGGCAGAGTTGCGCGGAGCCAGGTTAGTGGAGCAGGAGGATGTAAAAGCTGCGATTAGCCGCAAATACGCTCGCCATAGCTATATTGAAGCGCATGCGCGCGATTCTATCGTCGATAATGAATTGATGATTAATGTCCATGGCGAGACGGTAGGGCAGATCAATGGGTTAACACATATAGACCTTGCTGATGCGAGCTTTGGCTCGCCAGTGCGGATTTCAGCAAACTGCTATGCAGGCCGATTAGATGTGCTCACCATAGATCGCGAAGTGTCTATGAGTGGCCCCACGCATGATAAAGGCGTGATGATATTGCAAAGCTGGTTGCATACTAACTTTGAACAATTCAACCCGTTAAACCTCACTGCTTCATTGGTGTTTGAGCAAGAGTATAACGGCGTAGATGGTGACTCAGCATCATGCGCGGAGTTGTTCGCGCTGTTATCTGCATTAACGCAATTGCCCATTAAACAAGGCATCGCCGTCACTGGCGCGCTTAATCAGCATGGTGAAGTGTTACCAGTAGGCGGCTTAAACGAAAAAATAGAAGGTTATTTCAGAGTCTGCAAAGATATAGGCTTGGATGGCACGCAAGGAGTATTAATCCCTCAACGCAATATGCGTCACCTGATGCTACGCGATGAAATTGTCGACGCCGTTGCCAATGGCCAATTTCACATCACTACCATGAACAATGTAGCTGAAGGTATTTTCCATATCACTGGCCATACTCTGCAAGAAATTAATAAACTTGCAGAAACAAAACTAACAGCATTCAAACAAATATTAGAAGCTAACTCCCCTAAAATATTGACTAAGTAAATGTGAGTCAAGACATGTCAAAATCCTTAGAAAACGATGATGCTAAATGCAGAATAGATAAATGGTTATGGGCTGCCCGTTTCTTTAAAACTCGCAGTTTAGCAACTGCAGCCATTGAAACTGGTAAGGTTCATGTTGACGGCGACCGAGTTAAACCTGCTAAAGAAATGCACGTAGGTCAAATCGTTCATATCCGTAACCGAGATTTTGAAATTGAAGTCAACGTACTCGCTCTATCAAATATCCGTAGAGGCGCTCCAGAAGCTGCACTTTTATATGCTGAAACTCAGGCAAGTATTATCAAACGCGAAAATGCTAAGGTAACAGGTGAGGGTGAGCATGCTCTTAGAGACCGTGGTGCTGGACGCCCAACTAAGCGGCAATTGAGAGATATTAAGAAATTTACTGGTGGAACAGTTGGTTAATTTCTAGACGTTTTACTTTATTACCTCCTTAGAGTTAATGGTTTTAATCGTTATTTATATAAAAATACTTTGCTTGCCAAAATCGGTGAGTCATACTGAATTGAGTTAACTTAATATTATGCGTAACAATTTAACCACTCCTAATAACTATTCAAATCAAAGAACTATCGTCGTTGATCTTGATGGCACATTAATTAATAGTGATGCTCTAGTTGAGAGTTTTTTTGTATTTTTTCGATTACATCCTTTGCGTATTTTTGAAGTGTTCTATTGGCTATTTCATGGAAAAGCTTTTTTGAAAAAGCGTTTGGCTGATGAAATCATTCTTGACGTGGATTTGTTGCCGTACAACAAAGATTTACTGACTTGGCTTGAACAACAGCGCACTTCTGGTGCTTCGATTGTTCTTGCAACAGCATCGGACTTGCGAATCGCTAAGAAAATAGCTGAGCATATTGGTTTTTTTGATGAGGTATTTGGTACTGATAAAATAAATCTCTCATCAAAAAATAAGCGCGATGTTCTTGTTCATCGCTATGGCGAATATGGCTATGAGTACGTTGGTAATTCAACTGCAGATTTTTTAGTCTGGGACGCTGCTAATGTTATACATATTGTTAACCCAGAGCGAGGTGTATTAAAAACTGTAAGTAAAACGGGAAGAGTTGACAAGGTTTTCCAGCGTAATTCTAGTTACTTTAAAGTTTTGTTTAAAGCGCTCCGTATGCACCAATGGGTCAAAAATTTGTTGATATTTGTGCCTTTAATTTCATCACATCGCATCATGGAAGTACAGCTAGTTCAGCAGGGTCTATTAGCATTTGTGGCATTTGGGGCTTGTGCATCAAGCGTCTACTTGTTGAATGACCTACTAGATTTACCTGATGATAGACAGCACCCAACAAAATTTAAGCGTCCACTTGCTTCTGGATCTCTGCCGATACTACATGCACTCATATATATCCCAGTTCTGTTAATCAGTTCGTTTGTAATTGCGATATGTTTTTTGCCTTTACAGTTTGCAGCCGTGCTTATAGTCTATTACCTACTAACTCTAGGGTATTCACTTTGGCTAAAGCGAGTCGTGATGCTTGATGTAATAGTTTTAGCCATGCTTTACACCTTACGAGTGCTTGCTGGCGCCGCGGCAATGGCTCTTGTGGCAACTTTCTGGATTTTAGCTTTCTGTATCTTTATATTTTTAAGTTTGGCGTTTGTTAAACGCTACACTGAACTTCGTGATGCCCGGCATAAAGGCAAGAATGAAAAAGCTTCGGGACGTGGTTATTATCCAGCGGACTTTGAACTGCTAGCTTCACTTGGCGGATCGTCTGGCTATATCTCTGTTTTGGTTCTCGCGCTATATATCAATGATGCCACTTCTGGAGTTTTGTATAAGTCTCCAGAGTGGATGTGGGCTGCTTGTCCGTTAATGCTATTCTGGCTTAGCCGTATATGGTTGTTGGCCCATCGAGGCCAAATGCATGATGATCCAATTGTATTTGCAATACGTGATAGTGTGAGTCGGTGGATAGGGCTTGGGTTTCTACTTGCTTTTGTAATGGCAACTTTTTCATGACTCAATTTCTTTCTTGGGGAAGATATCCCTACCAGCCTCAGATCCCACATTATGTAAATTGGCCTGAAGATATTACTCAGTTATTGCTGACAAATAACTTAAATGAACCCAGCTCTACATTGGCATTTGGTTGTGGCAGAAGTTACGGGGACTCTTGTTTAGCAGCGTCTGGTCATGTCATTGCTACACAAAAAATGGATAGGGTCATATCTGTAAATTGGGATACAGGTGTTATTTTTGCTCAAGCTGGACTCACGTTAGATGAAGTGATTTCTATTGCATTACCACGTGGCTGGTTTTTACCCGTTACTCCAGGTACTAAATTTGTTACGTTAGGTGGTGCCGTTGCTAATGATGTGCATGGCAAAAATCATCATGTAATGGGAACGTTTGGATGCCACGTAAAGAGCTTTTTATTATCACGAACTGATGAAGGTGTTGTAAATTGCTCTCCAAGTGAAAACCTCAGTTTGTTCGCAGCAACTTTAGGCGGTTTAGGGCTTACTGGCTTGATTTTAGCCGTAGAAATTCAATTGCGACGGGTAAGTTCTAGCAAAATCGAACAGCAAAGCATTAAATTTGGAGGGTTAGATGAATTTTTTGCGATATCACAAGCGCATGACGCGGTAAATGAATACTCGGTTGCATGGATAGACTGTTTAGCAAAAGGACAGCAAGCAGGGAGAGGGCATTATATTCTAGGCAATCATGCCCTTGATGACGATATTATTGAGCTTGAAAACAACGATAGTTTCCGTATGCCGATTGAACCACCGTTTTCATTAATTAATGCCTTTAGTTTGAAAGTATTCAATACCTTGTATTATCACCGTCAGCTAAGAAAAGAAGTGACAGGGTTAGTAGGGTACAATCCATTTTTTTATCCGCTTGATCGTTTGCAGCAATGGAATCGCATATATGGGAAATCAGGCTTTCAACAATATCAATGCGTTATTCCGCAACTATATGCACGAGAAGTTGTACGTGATATTTTGCAACAAATATCAAAAAGTAATACTGGATCATTTCTAGCTGTACTTAAACAATGCGGTGAGATTGAATCACCTGGATTAATATCTTTTCCACTACATGGCATTTCTTTGGCGCTAGATTTTCCACAGCATCATCAGATAAATAAACGTCTGTTTGAAAGGCTTGATGACTTAGTTCACGAAGCGGGCGGTAGATTATATCCAGCGAAAGATGCGCACATGAGTGCAATACATTTCAAACAGGCCTATCCGCAATGGGAAGAATTAGAGTCATTGCGAGACACTCAACTTTTATCAAGCTTTTGGAAACGAGTAACTCAATGAGTCAAAATATATTGATTGTAGGTGCAACTTCTGGCATTGCTGAAGCATTAGCGAGACGTTATGCCAACGAACATGCAAAACTTTTTTTAGTCGCCAGAAATACATCGAAGCTAGAAGTGATGGCAACTGATTTAATTGCACGCGGGGCTGCTGAAGTCCAAGTTTTTGCAATGGATGCCAATAATAGTGATTTAATATCTCAAATGATTGAAACAGCATGGAAATCTTTTGGTGCAATCGACATAGCATTAATAGCGCACGGAACGCTACCTGAGCAGTTGCTTGCAGAGTCTGACGTTTCTTACGCTATCGCTGAGTTTCGTAACAATGCAGAGAGTGTTATAGCCTGTCTCACTTTATTAGCTCAAAGTTTTGAGAAGCAAGGCAAGGGAGTAATTGCGGTAATTGGATCAGTCGCTGGTGACCGCGGCCGTGCTAGTAATTACCTGTATGGCTCAGCTAAAGCTGCTATAGATACCTATGCATCAGGCTTAAGGGCTAGACTCTTTGCCGTAGGTGTTCATGTGCTTACTATCAAACCTGGGTTCGTAGCAACACCGATGACCGCAAACTTAAACTTACCAGCTCGATTAACTGTTACGCCAGATCGCGTGGCCAAAGATATACAGTTAGCCATTGTTAAGCGGAAAGACGTTTTATACACACCATGGTTTTGGGGCTTGATTATGTTGATTATACGGTGTGTACCAATATCGATTTTTAAACGCTTGAAGTTTTAATTCCTGTTATGGAGGCGAGCCAAACCCATGCTTTTCAATTTGTTAAGCAACAGATTGCGCTTTTAATCACTATTGCGATAGCGCTTTGCTTTGCTTTTTTAAAACTTAAAGGGCTAAGTGTTAATCAAACTTTATGGGCTGAAGATGGTACTGTTTTTATTAATCAAGCTAGAGAGTTAGGTTTTTCCTCTTTATTCGTCACTTATGCTGGTTATTTCCATGCGTACCCTAGATTAATTGCTTGGATTAGTAGTTTTTTTGACTTAGAACAAACCCCTCTAATTTTTTTATCTGCGTGGTTTCTGGCATATATTTCGTTAATTTATGTCGCGACTAATAGACTACTTAAGTGCGAGCTTGCCCCTCTATCAGCTTGCATTATTGTTATCTTCATGCTTGCACAACCACACTCTGGAGAAGTCTTTTTTACTTTAACAAATGCTCAGTGGTTCACTGGTGCCGCTTTAGCTATTTATGTTCTTATTCCCGTTAAAGACACTTCTTCTAATTTTGAAAAAACCATACTTCTTATTGCCTCTTTAACAGGTCCATTTTCTCTTGTATTGACTCCAGTTTTAATGTTACAGCTAGTGATTTATAAAGATTGGGAAAGCAGAAAATACATTTATATTATTTTAGCTTTAGGCACCCTTGTTCAATTTTCTGCAATTTTATTATTTAATCGATTTGGCAATGGTGGTTTTGATCATGATATTCATCATTGGATGACAGCATTTTATAATTTTATGAGCTTTGGATTTAAGCCTGCCATCCCTAAAATTGCTGCAATACTGTTTTGGATTACTTTTGTCTGTGCTTTAGTACTAACCTTGGGCAAGAAATGGGATCGCTCATACAGTTCAATAAAATTTATTGTGTTATTTCTTTTAGTTGGAGCAGCGTTATTTTGGTGTGCGGCGTTATTGGCAGAGAAAGGTACCCCGCAATTTTTGAGTCCAAAAGGACATGGTGCTCGCTATTTCTTTATCCCATATATTTTAATTTTATTTGCGGCTGGATTATTAGTGTCGCAACATACAAAGCTGAGATATGTTAATTTTTTTGTGTTAATCATATTAACCATTTCGGCATTTAGAGTGCATCAAAGGGACGATTTACAGTTTAATTCGTTTGTTAATTTTGCCAAATATAACAGTAGTGTTTTGATTCCGATCAATCCTCAACAAGCCAATTTTCCTGGATGGCATATTCGTTTACTAGCACATAGTAAATCTACAGATAGTTACTTGACGCCCTTTAGCGATTTGCATACGCAAAAAGATATAAAAATCAATGACTTTGCTTCAGAATTAAATCATGACTCCAATATGGTGATTAATATTCAAGACCAATGTCTTAAATCTAGCTATATTGGAATAGAACTTGAGGTTAATCGTTCAGAGGAGGGGGCAGCACAAATTTATTGGAGTAGTAATACCCAGTTTGTAGATAGCCAGTCTTTGCATAGGTATTATCCGAAAGGCAACGCAACCATGCAATTTGCATTTCCTCGGAAAAATGTTAAGTATATTCGTTTTAATCTTGCAGAGGGAGCTGTGAAATTTAGCGTTAGCTCGGCAAAAATGTATTGTTTAGCTGATTAAAAAGTAGAGTTTTGGCAAGTAAGAAAATCTTATTTAATTTATGAAAATATTAAAAACTGTGGTAAATAATCTGATCAAAAAAGACATTTTTATTAATACTATCTTGTCGTTATTGTTGCTTATAACAGCAGTGGCATCATTCGTACCATTTTCACCTAAAATGCCTGCTGAAGGTCTAGACGCATCATGGCAATTCGCTATTAATCAGGCTTTTTCGCAAGGTTTATCATTTGGCACGGAGTTTATTTTTACTTTTGGACCTTATGCGTCTGCATACACAAAGGTCTATCATCCTTCAACGGATTTGATGGCAATGATTACTAGTTTTTACTTGTCACTTGCATATTGGATTGCTCTCGTTATTTTATTGAGTGGTACTACATTCAGGCGCGGTGTTTTCTTGAGCATATTGTTAACACTTTCGTTAGTGCTTATTAGTACGGATGCACTCTTTTTTTCTTATCCACTTCTTGTTGCTTTGTGTGTTTTTAAAATTACACAGTCAAAGAATGATTTATTGAGTATAAGAAGGCATGTATTACCTGCTGTTGCTGTGTTGTTTTCTCCACTAGGCTTTTTACCATTAGTTAAAGGCTCTGTCGGATTATTATGTATCGCAATCACTGTAATCTGTTTTTTAATGTTTGTTTACAACAAGAAAAAGGTGCTTGCGGTTATTTGTCTTATTTCCCCCATAACTACTATGGTTTTGTTTTGGTTGGTATCAGGGCAGATGCTAATTAACTTGCCTAAATATTTCATGGCATTGTTACCTATTATTTCTGGGTACACAGAGGCTATGTCAATCGATGGATTTCTACATGAGGTGCTTTTTTATTTACTAATCTCACTTTTTTTACTATTAAGTATATTTAAAGAAAAGAATACCAACGGCTTATCTAAATTATTTGTTTTACTGGTGATAGCGGTTTGCCTATTTTTATCTTTTAAGGCTGGCTTTGTTCGCCACGATGCACATGCCACAATATCGGCTAACTTTCTTTTCCAGACATCACTATTTTTTCTAGTTATTGCCAGCACTGAAAAATGGAGTATTAAAACTCCATTGATTATTTTGAGTGCTTCTGCAGTTTTTTTTGCACTCACAACTTTTACATATGGCAATACCAGTGATGTAAAGGATAAGCTAATTGAGAAAGGTGTTGGTGTAGCCACTCTAAAGCATCTCAGTGCTTACGGTAAAGTTGTTAAAATCTATCAGACTCTTGGGTTCAAAAATATCATTAAAATTTTGAGTGCAAATACAGGCGGGGATTCAATTTATGAGCTTGCATGGCATGGTATTGAAAAAAGACTGCAAAATAAAAACAGCCTTGAAACTGAATATAACGTTGCATTAAGTAATATTAAGGCAAACGCAAATTTCCCACAATTACAAGGCACAACGGATATTTATTCTTATAGTCAGGCTGACTTAATAGCATCTGGATGTGTATGGAATCCAAGACCGATATTTCAGAGTTATTCTGCTTATACGCCTGTTCTCTCTGATATCAATAAAGCACATTTACTTGGCGCGCAAGCTCCAGATAATATTATTTTTAGAGTTGAACCGATTGATGGACGGTTTCCTTCAATAGAAGATGGCTCAAGTTGGCCTGTAATTCTATATAACTATCATATAAGCTCTACTAAAAATGATTACTTATTTCTATTTAGAAATAAAGATGTAAATCAAGATAGCACGTCCCAAGTTATATCTACAAAACGGTATTCATTAGGTTCAGTTGTTCATTTGCCTGAAACCGAACAACTGGTTTTAGCTGAGATGAAGATAAAACCTACAGTTCTTGGTAGATTAGCCAATGTTCTATTTAAATCTTCTCAACTTCAAATGAAAGTTGAATTAGAGAGTGGAGATCAAAGGCAATATCGAATTAATGCGAATATGGCAAAATCAGGATTTATAATTTCACCACTAGTTGAGAACACAGTTGAGTTTAGCAAGCTGTTTAAAAGCTCTAGCAGCTTAATAGATAAAAAAGTGAAGTCATTTTCAATTGCTCCACTGTCAGGTAAAAGCATCCTCTGGAGTAATGAATATACGGTTACTTTTAAAAAGGTTACTCAGCGTTAGCAACACCGTATAATGTTTGCTTTGCTGTTTGCTATCAGAGAGTTCATTTCGTATAAATAAATTAGCAACAGTAACATTGACAGCTTAGTCAATATTTATAGCTTCAGTAATTAATCATTAATAAAGTCTCTGTATGCAAAATAATAAAATAATCCTTCCGGGTGGGGCAGGTCTTGTTGGGCAAAATCTTGTTGCCCGTTTGAAAGCCAATGGTTTTAGTAATATTATTGTTCTCGATAAACATCGAGCTAATCTTGAAATTTTAAAGCAAGTGCAACCAGACATTATTGTCGAATATGCCGATTTAGCTGAGCCTGGTGATTGGCAACAACATTTTGTTGGCGCTGATGTTGTTGTGATGTTGCAGGCGCAGATTGGCGGTAATGATTATCAAGAATTTGTTCGCAATAACGTTGATTCAACTAAGTTAATTCTTCAAGCAATTAAAAATAATAATATCCCGTATCTTGTTCACATTAGCTCATCGGTAGTGGAGTCTTCGGCAGACGATTTTTATACAAATACTAAAAAAGCTCAAGAGCTTATGGTGCTAGAAAGTGGAATCTCATGTCCAATATTACGCCCGACCTTAATGTTTGGCTGGTTTGATCGTAAACATTTGGGCTGGTTATCGAGGTTTATGAAAAAAGTACCTGTTTTTCCAATTCCAGGGCATGGCAGATATATGCGTCAACCATTGTATGTTGGGGACTTTTGCAACATCATCATTAGTTGTATAAAAAATAGGGTGTCTGGCGGTATTTATAATATATCTGGTCACGAGAAAGTCGATTATATTGATATTATTCGTGAGATTAAGCATGCCACTGGTGCTAAAACAGTTATTGCAAAAATACCCTATGCATTTTTTTACGTCTTACTGTGGGTATGGGGGCTATTTGATAAAAATCCGCCTTTTACCACGCAGCAGCTTGCCGCATTGGGCGCTAAAGATGAGTTTGAGGTGATAGATTGGCCAGGTATATTTGGCGTGCCTTATACTCCATTTGATAAAGCCATCGATGAAACGTTTAATGACCCTAGTTATAGCAAAGTGGTTTTAGAGTTTTGAGGGAAACAAGTTATCTTTCTTCATTGAGCTTATTCACCTTACTGAAAGTTTTGTTTGACTACTCAAATTAAAAAAATATTTAACTCTGAAGCATTAACCATTCTGTTTATTACCCTTTGCTGGCTAATAATGGTTGCAGCTGTTAATCCAATTGGTGACTTTCCACTCAATGATGATTGGGCATATGCAGAGTCAGTTAACACCTTGCTGACAACTAATGAAATTGTGATTCCAGACTGGTCCGCCGCAAATTTCTTTACTCAGGCAATTTGGGGCTGGTTATTCACCGCAATCTTTGGTTTTTCATTTACAGTGCTGAGATTTTCAACACTGACATTTGGCCTGCTTGGAATTATTGCTGCGTTCAAATTAAGTAGAGAGATTGGAGTACCTATCATTATTGCTGCGCTTGGCGCGCTACTTTTAATGGTTAATCCAATTTACTTTGCTTCTAGCAACACATTCATGACGGATATACCTTTTTTTACGCTCTCTACTTTAGCGCTTCTTTTTCTCACAAAAGTAATAAATACCGATGATACTGTCTACCTGATTTTAGGCATAATTGCGGTAGGTTTGGCTATTTTAATCAGGCAGTTAGGGTTCGCTATTGCCATTGCATACGCAGTTGCTTATTTGCTAGGTCGCAAGCTTACTTTAAGTTCAGTTTTTAGGGCGCTAGCACCCTTAATTGTATGTATTTTAATTCAGGTGATGTTTAGGGTATGGCTAAGTTCAAGTGATCAGGTACCTAGTATGTATGGGCACCAGATTAACCAAATTAAAGACGTGCTTTCATTAGCACCTTTAGAGGTTATAAATATATTTGGTGGGCATGCAATCAATACACTCTTATATATAGGCCTTTTTCTTTCCCCATTGTTATTACTTGTTTGGTACTACCAGTATGATAGGTTGACACTAAGTAAAACTTTGCAATTAGTGCTTCTCGCAATTTTAATATACGCTATTTTTAGACAAGTTGGCATATCGCGTTGGCCTTTAGTGGGTAATGTGCTAGGGCCGTATGGCATAGGCCCGATGCTTCAACATGGCTATGCTGGCTACTCAATAGTGCAGCATGAACACAGAGGTGTGAAGTATTTTTGGAAGTTAGTAGGTGTTCTATCAATTTGGTTTACTGGATATATGTTGTATCTTATGTATCCATCATTGTGTAAAAAATGGAGCGACTATAAGAGTCAGGTTCTAGATGTTTCTCGACTGAGAGTGCAGGTTTTTTTTCTATGCGTAATGATTGTTTATTGTTTGCCTACTTTTCTTGTGCAGGATTTTTTTGATCGCTATTTACTGATACCAATTCTAGCTTGCAGTATCTTAATTCAATCAAAGATTCATTTCCTTATAAAGCTTAACCGCTTTAGATTTGTAATTATTACCCTTATGTTCACTGCAATGGGTTTGCTTACGACTGCTACCACTCATGATTATTTATCTTGGAATCGTGCACGGTGGGTCGCATTAAGCGACTTGGTATATAAAACAGGTGTTTCACCGACTCGAATTGATGGCGGTTTTGAATTTAATGGTATGTACTTATATTCACACGACACTGAGAAGATGCATGGTAAAAAAGGTTGGTGGGTGGTTGATAACGAGTATTTGATTGCCTACACATTGGGAACTGAAACCGAGGCTGAAGGATATAAGGTTTTATCAATATATCCAGTCCTTTCTTACCTGCCATTTAGTCCCAAAAACATATATGTTTTACATAGAAAATAAATCTTATGACTAAGCAATCAATTGCAGTACTAGGAGCTGGTCCAATGGGCTTGGCAGTGGCATATCAATTGGCTCGAGATGGCCATCATCCTGTTGTTTTTGAAGCTGACGATAGGGTTGGTGGAATGACGGCCGCTTTCGATTTCTCTGGTTTATCTATAGAGCGGTATTATCATTTTCACTGTATATCTGACCATGCATTTTTAAAAATGTTAGGCGAGCTAGATATCGCAGATAAAATGCATTGGGTAGAAACTAAAATGGGCTATTGGTATCAAGGTATGCTTCAACCTTGGGGTAACCCTATAGCGCTTCTTAAGTTTAAGGGATTAAGCTTTGTAGCTAAGTTTCGTTATGGTCTCCATGCTTTTTTATGTACTAAACGTAATGACTGGAAGCCGCTTGATCATGTTGAAGCAACCGGCTGGATTAAGCGGTGGGTAGGCAAAGAGGCTTACGAAGTACTATGGCAGAGGTTATTTGATTATAAGTTCTATGATTACACTAGCAATTTATCAGCAGCATGGATATGGAGCAGAATTCGACGTATAGGGCGTTCTCGTTATAGTCTTTTCCGTGAAAAGTTAGGATATCTAGATGGAGGCTCTCAAACACTATTAAATGCAATTCATGCAGACATTGAAAAAAATGGAGGTGAAGTTAAGCTAAAGTCACCTGTCAGTAAAGTTGCTATTGAAAACGGTAAAGTAGTGGGGGTTGAAGTAGCCGGTAAGTTAGAGTCTTTTGATAAAGTTATTAGCACTGTTCCTTTACCTTATGTATCTAGTTTGATGCCAGACTTACCAATTGATATTTTAAATCGGTTTCAGTCCGTAAAGAATATTGCAGTGATTTGTGTGATAGTAAAGCTAAAGAAGGCAGTAACCGAAAACTTTTGGTTAAACACCAATGACCCAGAAATGGATATCCCTGGATTAGTTGAATACAGTAATTTAAGACCATTAAGTCAACATGTTGTTTATGTTCCTTTCTATATGCCAGGTGAACACCCTAAATTTTTGCAACCAGATCAGGTTTTTTTAGATAAAGTACGACGTTACCTTAAAAAAATTAACCCCGAGCTAACTGACGCGGACTTCATTGATTTGCGGGCCAGCCGTTATCGTTACGCTCAGCCCATATGTGACCCTGGATACCTTGATAAACTACCGCCAGCTGCCTTGCCTGTAAATGGCTTATGGGTTGCAGATACTTCATATTATTACCCTGAGGATAGGGGGATATCTGAGAGCATCGATTTTGGACGGAAACTGGCAAGAGAAGCTGTTAATTAATATAAAAGTTAAGCATATCCAAGCATAACGAATGAGGTTATGCATCTCTAAAATTAGGTGGTAAATTGATATGACGATGAAATTATTGGTTAAATGTAATGATTAACAAGTTTTTTTCAAAAGAGTTTCTATTGTTTGTAATTGCAGGCGGGGTCTCTATGATATTAAATCTTGGATCCAGAATTGTGTACAGCCGATGGTTTGATTTTTCTTATGCAATTTTCTTTGCGTATTTGACAGGTATGTTGATTGCATTTTTGTTATTTAAATTTTTTGTTTTTAATAAAAGTAATCAATCAACTCAAAATTCCGCCATGTTTTTTGTGCTGGTAAATTTGGTTGGGCTATTGCAAACCTTGATTATTAGTCTTTGGCTACTTCACTATTTACTTCCATTGTTGGGAGTGATCTCGTATCAAGAAGAAATTGCGCATACCATTGGTTTGGGCTCAACGGTTTTTACTAGCTATATCGGTCATAAGTATTGGTCTTTTAGGTAATGATAAATTCATATAATTCAAATATTGTTGCTATTGTTGTCACTTATCAGCCGGAATTAGAGATACTTAAACGTTTATTGGATGCACTTACTCCCCAAGTGAGGTCAGTTATACTGGTTGATAATGGGTCTAATGCCAACTTGCAAGATTGGTTTAATCAAAAGCAAATTACTGATGTTGAGCTGATCTTATTGCATGACAATAAAGGTATTGCATCTGCGCATAATGCCGGTATCGAATTAGCACTTAATCACGAAGCTGACTTTGTATTGTTGATGGATCAGGACAGTATTCCTGCACCTGATATGGTAGAAAAGTTAGCAGCTGCACTTTCAGAAGCAAGAGAGCAGAATGATGTAGCGCCAGCTGCCGCGGGGCCCTTATGTGTTGATTCTCGAACAGGTGAAAAATCGTTTTTTGTTATTGAGCGTAATGGTTACCCTGCTAGATGGTATTCTTCTGAGGCAATTGCTGATGATGCTTTATCGATAAAAGTCAAAATTCTAATTTCATCTGGCACTTTGATTGATCTTCAAGCCTTAAATGTGATTGGTAAAATGCGCAGCAATTATTTTATTGATCACGTAGACACAGAGTGGAGCCTTAGAGCTGCATCTAATGGATACAGTCTGTTAGGTGTGCCTAGTGCTAAAATGCAACACACCTTAGGCGATCAAGTACATAAGGTTTGGTTTTTTGGCTGGCGTCAAGTTGCATATCACTCAGCACTTCGTGATTATTATATGTTTCGAAACACATTCTTAATTATTCAAGACACTAAACTGTCTTTTATTTGGCAGGCTTATTTGCTCGCTAGATTAGTTCTGTATTTAGGGTACTTTTTAATATTTACTCCACAGCGTTTTCAGCGTTTACATAAGATGTTAATAGGTATTACTCATGGAATACGTGGCATAAGCGGAAAATTAGATTTAGAAACTTATAAGTGCTCAGATGTTTTAAGTTCTAATTTAGAGTCATGTCAATGACTATAGGTCAATTCACTTCCATGCAAACTGTAACTTGTAGTTAAGATTGTTCACCACATAACTACCTATTAAGATATGAAGTCAATTAAGAAAAACATTAGCTGGAATCTTCTCGGTAATATTTTGCCCTTGGTCGTAGGGGTAATTGTTTTCCCATTGATTATTTCCGCTTATGGAACTGAACGCTTTGGGCTGCTCGCACTTGCATGGTCTTTGGTAGGTTACTTCAGCTTATTTGATATGGGGCTTTCCCGCGCGCTCACTCAAATGATTTCTGAGCGACTATCAATGCAGGCAGATAAAGTTGAAATAGTGGAAATGATTCGTACAAGCTTTCGAATCATGTGGGCTTTAGGGTTATTTGGTGGTGTTTTGTTGTGGTTGATTGTTCCATGGCTAGTCAAAGATTCACTTAAAGTTTCTAGTCATTTAAGCCAAGAAACTATTCAAGCTTTTTCAATATTGGCAGTTTCTATTCCTCTAGTTGTGCATACCTCAGCATTACGTGGTGTTTTGGAAGCACTACACCTTTTTAAACAGGCTAGTTTGATTAGAGTTGTTATGGGTGTAAGTACTTTTCTTGGGCCTTATATCGCCACTTTTTGGGGTGTATCTCTTGTATACGCCGCATATGCCTTGGTTCTTGTAAGGGTTATTGGTTGGCTGATGCATTTTTATGCGGTTAATCATGCGGACTTATTAAAAACTAAATCACTTGCCTATCATAGTAAGTGGCTAAAACCGTTATTTGCATTTGGCAGTTGGATGACGATTAGCAATATCATCGGACCGTTAATGGTGTTTCTAGATCGGTTTGTTATTGCCGCCGTATTAGGTGCCAGTGCCGTTGCATATTATGTAGCACCCTATGAAGTGGTGACTAAACTGTGGGCAGTTCCTGCTGCAATTTCAGGCGTGTTATTTCCCCTTTTTGCCAAGGAGTGGCAAGTAAACCCATCAAACATGGCTAACTTGCTTAACAAAGGTATTGTCTATATTTTAATGATTATTTTCCCGCCAGTTTTATTTCTCTCTTTATTTGCCCATGAGTGGTTAATGTTCTGGTTGAATAAAGACTTTTCTGCAAATGGCGCTTCTGTGGTTGTATGGTTAGCGGCTGGGGTACTAGTCAATAGTGTTGCGCAAATTATTTTTGCTAAAGTACAGGGCGTGGGCAGATCTGATTTAACAGCAAAGCTCCATTTGCTGGAGATTATTCCCTATTTGATATGTCTGTGGCTTGCACTTAAAAGCTTTGGTATTGCAGGTGCGGCGTTTGCTTGGTTTTTGAGGGTTACAGTCGATATGCTTGGTTTGGCTTATGTGGTTGGTAAGTTTAACGATTTTAATAAAGCTGCTATTGCAAAACCTTTATTGTTGGTTTTTATATCAGTTGTACCATTAATCACTTCGATTTATATTCAAAGCATAGCTGTTCGTACCGCACTGGCATTAATTATTTTTATCGTTTACTTAGTTTTATCTTTACGAAAACTACGTAGTGATGGCGTAATTATTCTTATTAAAAATTATTTTAAGTAGTGGCAAATATGTCTAATCAATCTGAAATTCGAACACAGCCAAAAGCTAGCTGTATATGCTGCGGCTCTCAAGGTACATACCTTTACCAAGGGCTAGAAGACCGACTTTTTGGAGCACCTGGGGTATGGAGTCTAAAGCGTTGTGATGATCATCAATGCGGTCTGTTATGGTTGGATCCAACACCTATTAACGAAGATATACACCTCGCTTATAAAGATTATTACACACACACTAAAAGTCCAACCACTAAAGAGTCCATGTTTTCCAGGTTATTAGCTGGTTATCGTGCTTATAAATATCAATATTTAGTTGAGAAAACAACTTTATTACAAAGAGTAACAGGTAGAGCATTATCATTTTTTAACTTTTTTAAAGAACACATGGACTATCCATTTGTATATTTTAAAGACTTAGAAAAAGGTAAGTTACTTGAGCTAGGTATGGGTAGTGGAAATACTTTAAAGCTTTTTAGTAATTGGGGTTGGCAAGTGGAGGGTTTAGATTTTGACCCTGAAGCTGTCAAATATGCAGCTAGTCAAGGGTTGAAGGTGTATGAGGGTGATATTTTTTCTCAGCAATTTCCAGATGAAAGTTTTGATGCTATTTTTTCTAGTCATGTACTGGAGCATGTGCCTGATCCTATCAATTTAATGCAAGAGAGTTTAAGAATTTTAAAACCAGGAGGATTGTTCGTTGCAGTTACTCCCAATGCCTCATCCAAGTTGCATAAGGCTTTTAAGTCTAGTTGGCGTGAACTAGATCCTCCTAGGCATTTGAATATATTTACGTACCAAGCACTTCAAATGGCTGCGATGAAAACTGGGTTTAGTAAGCTGGAAATCGTTAGCAGCAACTACAGTGCAACAGGTGTATGCTTTATTAGTTATAAAATAGCGCGCTACAATGTTACAAAAATGCACGATTATTCCTTTTTCAAATATGTTGCTTATCTAGTTAGATTATTTTTAAATTTAACGCATCGTTTCTCTAGAATGTCCGGTGAGGAACTGGTTCTGATAGCGTATAAATAATATGGCTAAAATTAAAGTTGCTGTTTTGATGGCGAGCTATAATGGTTTAGCGTGGCTACCTGAGCAATTAGATAGTATTTTAAATCAGCAAAATATTGATGTTTCACTATATGTTTCTGATGACTTTTCTCAAGACGGCGGCTACGAATATTTGCAGCTGCTTTCTGAACAAGATAGCCGAATTCATCTCTTGCCACTCACGAATAAATTCGGTAGTGCGGGCAAAAACTTTTACCGACTCATTCAAGATGTTGATGTTTCTGATTACGACTACATCGCTTATGCTGATCAAGACGACATTTGGGACTTAGATAAACTGATACGCCATGTGAAGTTAATTCAGCAGCATGATTTAGACGGCGTTTCTTCAAATGTCTTGGCATTTTGGCCTAATGGAAAGCAGATGCTCATTAATAAATCAAAACCACAGCGTGAGTTAGATTACTTGTTCGAATCTGCAGGGCCAGGATGCACGTTTTTAATGACACCATTTCTTGTTAAGCAGCTTAAACAACTACTTGCCGATTCTAAAAGTTTAGCTAGAGATGTGGTTTACCACGATTGGCTAGCTTATGCGGTTTGTCGAGCATCTGGTCGTAAGTGGCTGATTGATTCAGTGCCTTCAGTGAAATACAGACAACATGCTCATAATGTTATTGGCGCGAATCAAGGGCTTAATGCTAAGTTAGCTCGAATAAGCAAAATAAATGATGGCTGGTATAGTCAGGAAGTTTTAAAAGTAGCGAAGGTTTGCTATTTAATTTCAGGTAATCAGCATATTAATGACCTAATTATTCACTTAAATAACTTGAAGTTTAAGTCACGCATGAGTCTTTTGGCTTATATCTCTGAAGCTAGAAGAGATTTTTTTGAACGTTTTTTTTTAGCAATAACTATTCTAATTGGTGTGTTTTAACTTAATGTAATTTTTGGAATTGACTAATTTTTACTTTTAAAATGCGAGATTTTTTCAGGAGTAATATACAAACAATGAAGCGTTTGTTTGATTTTAGTTTAGCAATATGTGCTTTGATGGTTTTATTGACGTTGCTTTTTGTTGTTGCAATGGCAGTGTGTTTAACTTCAAAAGGTCCGGTTTTGTATTGGTCTGATCGAATAGGGCGTAATAACCATATATTCAAAATGCCAAAATTTCGCACGATGCGCATTAATACACCAGCAGTTGCGACACATTTGCTACCTGACCCAAAGCAATATTTAACACCTATCGGTTCATTCTTACGTAAATCCAGCTTAGATGAGTTGCCGCAACTTTGGAGTATTGTTAAAGGTGATATGAGTTTTGTGGGACCACGCCCTGCGTTGTTTAATCAGGATGATTTGGTGGCATTAAGAACAGAATATGGCGTTGAAAAGTTGTTACCTGGCTTGACTGGTTGGGCGCAAATTAATGGTCGAGATGAATTGCCGATTCCAATTAAAGTAAAGCTCGATGTAGAGTATTTGCACAAGCAGTCTTTTTTGCTGGATTTAAAAATTATCTTTTTAACGTTTTTAAAAGTATTGCGTAGGGATGGTATTCAGCATTAAAGTGGGTGTTACTTATATGCCAGAATGTTATGTTTACAGTTATGTTGATACAATACGGCTCAAGTTGAACTTACCATATAAACCTAGACTAGCTATCTCATTAAATGACCAAATCACTTATTAATCCACTCACTTTTTTGGCTTTATTGCACGATGTCGCAGTGGCGGCATTTGTTTGGTTTGCTGCGTATTTGTTACGTTTTAATTTTGCTATTCCTCCTGAGCATCTTCAGTATATGTTGCAATCAATATTCTGGGTTGCACCACTACAAGGTGCTGTTTTTGTAGTGTATGGTTTATATCGTGGCATGTGGCGCTTTGCCAGTGTGTCAGATTTAAAGCGTATTTTATTTGCCGTTGGTTCAGCTGCCGTCTTAGTTGCGGCCTTGTTGTTCATGATGAGTACTTCAATTGTCATTCCCCGTTCTGTACTGATTTTAGATCCGCTTTTGCTGATGTTGATGATGGGTGGCAGTCGTTTTGCCTATCGCGCATGGAAAGAGCACTCGCTTTATGGAATTGCACGGTCGCTAGGTAAGCCAACGCTAATATTAGGCGCGGGTGATGCCGCAGTAGCTCTGCTTAAAGATTTATCGCGCAGCACTCAATGGCGTGTTGTTGGCTTGCTTGATGATGACAAAACATTACTGGGGCGCGAGATATTTGGCATTAAGGTGTTAGGGTCAATTGCAACTTTAGCTGATATGCAACGACGCTTAGGCATTGAGCATGTGATTGTTGCGATGCCATCTGCGCATCACCAAAAACGCCGTTCCGCGATAGACTTAGCCAATAATCTAGGTTTAGAGGTTTTGACTGTGCCAGCTATTGATGATTTGATGAGCGGCAAAGTGAGCGTTTCACAAATTCGCAAGGTGGATGTGGAGGATTTGTTGGGACGTGACGCAGTGTTGCTAGATAACTCTGGCCTGCAGCATCTGATTGCGGAGCATGCCGTATTGGTAAGCGGTGCAGGGGGCTCTATTGGTTCTGAGCTTTGCCGCCAAATATTAAAATTTAATCCTAGCGTATTGATTTGTTTTGATATTTCAGAGTTTTCTCTTTACCAGTTAGAGCAAGAGCTTAGTGCATTAAATCTTAAAGCCAAGCTACTTTTTATGACAGGTGACGTTAAAAATAAGCAGCGTGTCAAAAGTTTGCTTGAGCAGTTTCAGCCTGCGGTAGTGTTTCATGCAGCGGCTTATAAGCACGTACCTATGATGGAAAATGGTAATGTTTGGGAGGCACTTTCAAATAACGTCATTGGTACACACACCATAGCTAGTGCATGTAAGGAAGCTGGTGTTGAGAAATTCGTGCTTATTTCTACTGATAAGGCGGTTAACCCAACCAATGTCATGGGTGCAAGTAAGCGCCTTGCTGAAATGGTCTGCCAAGGTTTGCAAGAGAAGCTTGCGCGCGAGGCCATGGGCACCCGTTTTGTCATCGTGCGGTTTGGTAACGTGCTAGGTAGTAGTGGTAGCGTCATCCCTAAGTTTAGAGAGCAAATTGCCAAGGGTGGCCCAGTCACTATTACTCACCCTGAAATTACCCGATATTTCATGTCGATACCAGAAGCTGCACAGTTGGTGTTGCAAGCTGGGTTAATGGGTAAGGGTGGCGATATTTTAGTCTTAGACATGGGTGAGCCAGTTAAAATCGCAGCATTAGCCGCTGATATGATTCGGCTTTCAGGTCTTCAAGCGGATGAAATTAAAATTGAATATGTAGGGCTACGACCAGGCGAAAAGCTTTATGAAGAGCTGCTTGCAGATGATGAGCATACCATGCCAACTCCGCATGAAAAGTTACGTATAGCCCAAGCTCGTGAAGTTGATATTGTGTGGGTAAAAAAACTATTGAAATGGATAGAAGGCACAGAAAGTAAGAATGAGGCGATGATAAAAAATGAATTGAAGCTTTGGGTTGAAGAGTATAGCCCGCAGCATCAAGCGAGTTTAGACAAGCATTTTATATTAGATGCTGACCAAGTGACTTTGCATTGACTTTCTAAACACTCTTTAACTTTGTATAACTTGCAATTGAGCTAAATTGAATACACAAAACCCACAAACTTTGCTTGATCAAGCGCAGCTTATTCATACGGCGGAGGCTGTTCAAAGAGCAATTAGTAAGCTTGGCAAAGACGTCACTTTGCAATTTGAGAACACTTGCCCAATAGTGATTTGCGTGATGGGCGGCGGAATTGTTTTTGCTGGGCAACTACTCACACAACTGACATTTCCACTTGAATTAGACTATGTACATGCGAGCCGCTACCAAAATAACACGGTAGGCAATGCCCTTATCTGGCAATCTTTACCAAAGTTAGATTTAAACAATCGCACGGTATTATTGGTAGATGATATTTTGGACGAGGGCATTACATTATTGGCCATTAAAGAAAAGTGCCTAGAATTAGGTGCTAAAGACGTTTACTCCGCTGTGCTGATAGAAAAGAAATTGCCACACTCCAAGCCGATAAAAGCCGATTTTATTGGACTGGAAGTGCCTAATCGCTATGTGTTTGGTTGCGGTATGGATGCTTATGGCTGGTGGAGAAATCTACCTGCTATATATGCATTACCTTAAAATATAGGCTTTAACTTATATCAGGTTTCATCTTGATTTAACTTCTTTCTAAGTTGTTTTCCTCTACAGTTTAGCTACTTTTTTGAATACCTAAAACTCGACCTCCACTTAATCTGATATAAAAATTTGCAAATGGTATACACATCTGTATACTTTAATTTTTCAATGCCATTGATGAGTTAAAGGAACGTTGTTATGCGCAGTCTTTTAAAATGCAAGCAGTTGAGCAATGCTGGTTTACTAAGCTTATTGTTGTTAAACAGTTTTGCAATGGTTTCGTGTAGTAGCTCGCCTACCCAGCAATCGAATGTTCAATCTAGTACTTCAGATAAAGAATGGCCTAGTTTTGGTCGTAATTTCACTAATCAACGACTTTCTCCGCTTACGCAAATTAATCAACAAAACGTCAAAGATTTAAAGTTAGCTTGGCAATTCAAAAGTGGCGTTGTTGCTAGTTTTCAGGCCACGCCTATCGTTACTGGTGGTGTGATGTATGTGGCTTTACCTTTTAATCATGTAGTTGCCTTAGACGCCAAAACGGGTAAAGAACTTTGGCGATATAAGCATGAGCGCAGGGCAAATTGGAAAATGTGCTGTGGTCCTGCCAATAGGGGTGTTGCTGTGAGCGATGGTAAGGTCTTTATTGGTACAGTTGATGCACGCTTGATTGCACTTGACGCTAAAAATGGAGCTAAGGTTTGGGATATTGATGTCGCTGATGACACGGCATTAACAGAAAAAACCAGCTCATTAAGTCAGGCAGATGCTAAGAGCCATAAAGAAGCCTATGGTGGCACAGGAGTGGGCATAGCGATGGCCCCCGTCGTTTATCATGGAAAGGTGATTGTTGGCATCACAGGAGTTGGCTATGGGCTACACATTGACCAGCCAACAGCCAATGCCCCGTTGGGTGCTGTTGTTGGCGTGGATGGTCGCTATGGTCGTCCTGGTTTCTTGGCAGCTTATGATATTGCAAGTGGCAAGCGCATTTGGACGTTTGATACCATTCCAACCCAAGGTTGGGAGGGCGTGTTTGCTGAAACGACTTCAGACGGTATCTCGCTAAACCGAAATATAGCCGCTGAAAAAGCTAATATGGTCAACAATAAAGATGCTTGGCGCTTTGGTGGCGGTTCAGCTTGGAGTACGCCAGCAATCGACACTAAAACCAATACACTTTTCTTTGGTACAGGTAATCCTTCACCACAAATGAACGACATTTCTCGTCCGGGCGATAATCTGTATACCGTGTCACTAGTTGCTTTAGATACTGAAACAGGTCAACTTAAATGGCATTATCAACAAGTACCACATGATGTTTGGGGTTATGACTTAGCAAGTCCACCAGTGCTATTTGATTATAAGAAAGACGGCAAGACCATCGCCGCTGTTGGTCAGGCAAGCAAAACAGGTTGGTATTATGTGAACGATAGAGTAACGGGCAAGCTGTTGATGAAGTCAGATGCATTTGTTCCCCAAAAAAATCTATTCGCTAAAGCTAGCAAAGAAGGCACTGTGCTTTATCCGGGTATTTTAGGCGGATCAAATTGGAGCCCAAGTGCTTTAGATGAGCATAATCAAACCAGTTTTGTAGCTGGTATACATTCACCTATTAAATACACTCTAGTGGAAGAAGCTGCAGCAGAAGATAGGCCTGCTGTTCGATATGCCTCATCAGAACCAACCAAAGACCCGCGCTGGGGTGTGCTATCAGCAATCAATCTCGCTACAGGTAAAATGCGATGGCAAGTGAAAACTGAGCAGCCTTTGATGGGTGGATTGCTTGCGACACAAAGCGGCTTATTATTTATGGGTGAGGGTAGCGGTAACTTCAATGCATACAATAGCAACACAGGTGATCTATTGTGGCAAACCAAGGTAGATGCAGGTGTTAATGCACCGCCTATTAGTTATGAAATTGATGGCGTGCAGTATGTAGCAGTCGCTGCAGGAGGTAACTCTATATTTGGCTACACTACTGGTGACAATATTGTGGTTTACGCGCTCGGAAAGTAGCGCGCTGGTGTATTAGCGGTGCTTAATCTTTAAAATAAGCACTGCGCATGCTAGAACTAAGGTGATACCGTTTGCCAGAATGACGGGCCAGCTAGTAATCATCAGGCCATATACGAACCAGCCTAATACTCCTAAGCTAAACAAGCTGTACATAGGTAGTGAGACACCTGATAAATCGCGTGATTTCCATGAGTGCAAGGCTTGTGGCACAAAAGAAAATGTGGTTAAAAAGGCTGAAGAGTAGCCAATCAAGTCTGTAGATGTCATGTAGGTTTATATTTTATTAGACTGAAGTTTATTTTATAAATCAAAGCTTAGATATCAATTTTAAGATAAAAAAATAGCCCAATTAAGGGCTATTTTTTTGAATTCCATTAACTGGATTCTAGTTAACTAAGCTTTTTGGATGTTTGAAGCTTGTTTACCTTTTGGACCGTCTGTAACGTCAAAACTTACGCGATCATTTTCTTTTAAGCTTTTGTAGCCGCTATCTACGATAGCTGAAAAATGAGCGAACAAATCGTCGCCGCCTGCATCAGGAGTAATGAAACCAAAACCTTTTGAATCATTAAACCATTTAACTAAACCTGTAGCCATATCTTATTCCATACTTTTAAAAAAGGGAGGCACCCTAAATGATTGGGTTTTTAACAAATAATCAGTCTTGAGAACTTAACCACTTTAAACATCCAAACGCCGAAATTACTTTTTACTTGTAAACAATTTCCGTGTCAAGCACTATTTTGCATTAATCCTGATTGGTAGTAAAAAAACACATTAAATTTATTGATTTGTTGGTATTTAGCACTTAAATTAGATGAATGAGCGATTGATTAATTAGAGCTCTGGCGCTATAATGCGCGCGAGCGTTGTATGGGTGTGTTGCGGGTAGTTTAAGTGTTAGTGGTATTTTTGCTAGGACTTTCATTTTAAGCTTCAAACTCTAAGAGGTTGTTGCTTATTAAAGATTGCTACAAAATATTACTGGAGAACTAGATTTGGCTAAAGAAGAATTGATTGAAATGAATGGTGTGGTGATGGAAATTTTGCCTGACTCACGCTATCGTGTAACGCTGGACAACGGGCATAAATTAATTGCTTATACTGGCGGTAAAATGAAAAAAAATCACATTCGAATTTTAGCTGGCGACAAAGTTACTCTGGAGCTTTCTCCATACGATATCAATAATGGTCGCATTACTTTCAGGCATATTGAATCTGGCGGCGCGACATTCACCCCAAGAAAACGCACTTACTAGGCGCTTGCTGACTAGATTCAGCAATAAAGGCTGATTTTATTGCGAATGCTAAGTTTGTTTAATAAGCTCAAATTAAGCTCTTACTTCCCCTCATCTTCAGTAAAGTAAATTTTTAAGTACTTTCTAAGACTCATATCTTTTCACTTGAGTATTTCCATATCTTAAGTGACGCTATTGAATGTAAAGTATTGTTAATTCTCTGGCAGGCGTGTTGTATTTAATTCATTTGAAGCGAATTCCAAGGTAATGTAACTATCATGATGATTTGCCTATTTAGATAGCATGGATAACAATATACAAAATAAGCATTGGGAAAAAATATTCTCAGTGATACAAAGATCGTATTCAATAGAAAATCACCTCGAGTTCTTTAGCTGGTTACAAAATGGCGTTAATGAATTTTTACCGCATGATGTATTGATTGCATGTTGGGGCGACTTTGAAAAGAAGTCGGTAAAGAGTAAGTTAAATTACGATGTAGCTTCTAATTTAAGCGACATTAATACGCAAGCCGTATTCGACTCTAATAATGGCTATGATGTATGTATGTTGCATTTGCATCAACGTTGGTTAGCCAATAATCGTTGCTGGTTTGTTATTAACAATCTTAAGCATCATGAAGTTGAGAAGCAATTTCAAATCGTTTTACCAAATAAACTTGAGCAGTTAAATTCACTGATGGTTTATGGCGTAAGTGATGTACGCGGTAGCAATGTCTGTTTGTATGTTTTTTTCAGTCAAGAAAAAGTATTTGATGTGCCTGATTCGGTGATGGGCTTAATCATGCCACATATTGATAATGTATTAAGAAAAATCCAGCATCTAAAACCATTAAAAACACCTACTGAATCTGCCATTATTTTAGATGGTGCTGGGCTGAGTGTGCGTGAGTTAGAAATAATTCATTGGATAAAATCAGGAAAAACCAACCAGGAAATCGCAACAATCCTGGATATTAGTCAGAATACTGTCAAAAGTCATTTAAAGCGGGTTTTCCAGAAAATGAATGTAACAAGGCGAGCTCAAGCCGTTGCTATTTTAATGAATAAGCTAAATTGAAAGTAATTTACTTAATGTTAATCGTCTGATTGCCGACCACAACCGTTTGACCTGTACGAATTTTAGCTGTTTTTCTAGTTTCGATTAAACCATCAACCTTTACTAATCCTTCTGCAACCATCGTTTTACCGCGGCCGCCGCTGTCAGCTAATCCGACTAATTTTAGTAAATTACATAATTCTACGTATTCTGTAGTTAAATCAAATTGTATGGTTTGTGACATAATGAGTCTCGTTGAATGGAGTAGAATAAGGTTTGATTTGGTGCCCAAAAGAGGACTCGGCACTAAGTTGAAGTTTATCTTAATTTAGTTTAACAAATCAATGTGTCAATGCTTGTTTAGAAGTGCACCACAGTTTGCGTGCAAAAGTGCACCAGTTTAAGACCTGTTTTTAAAGCGATAAGAATCATTACCTGTTTCAACAATATCGCAGTGATGAACCAGTCTATCGAGTAATGCAGAAGTCATTTTTTCATCTGCAAATAACTTGCCCCATTCAGAGAATGCCAAATTAGTCGTCATGATGATACTGGTCTGCTCATGCAATTGACTGATGAGATGAAATAGCAAGGCACCGCCTTTTTGGCTAAATGGCAAGTAGCCCAATTCATCTAGAATCACCAAGTCGTATTTAGTCAGTTGCTGCGCCAGTTTGTGCTTCTGCTGATCTTTGTCTAACTCTAACTGATTGACTAAATCCAGCACATTGTAGAAGCGTACTCTAGCTCCTTTTGTTGCCGCATAAATCCCTATTGCACTGGCTAAGTGCGTTTTACCTGTCCCAGGACCGCCCACAAAGATGATGTTGCGCTTTTGTTTGATATAGTCACCATCGAGCAGTAAATCAATGCTGGGTTGATGCACAGGCGACTGCTCAAACTTAAATGTCGTTAGCGATTTGTGTTGTGAAAACTTGGCTTGCACAATGCGATATTGCACACTCCGACGCTGACGATCCGTCAATTCTGTTTGTAATAACCGGCCAATAATGTCCGCCGTAGATCGTTTGCGCGTAATGCCATCAGTCACAATCTCATCCCAAGCTTCTGCCATGGCGCCTAGCTTAAGCTGTTCTAGTAAGGCAATACATTCATGCCGCTGCATACTGCGCTCCTAAGCTGAGCAAGCTGTCATAACGTGATAGCTGTGCTTGTGGTGGCATACGCAGTGGTACATCGTAGCTGATAATTGAAGGAATCACAGGCTCTGTGAGGCGATGGATGATATTAAGTACTGCTTCTACCGTTGGTATTTCATTGTCCAATGCAATCGCGGCCGCCTTAACACCAATTTCCTCACCATAATCAGCAATTAAACTTAACAACTTGACCATAGCACGATCTCCCTTGGGTTGTTTGAGCAAGTGACTTTGAAGTGTTTTAACGGGTTGTGGCAGTGGCCAGTGTAAGAACGACTCGCCATTGCGCAACGCACCTGGCTTGCGTTCGAGTGCCGAGAGATAATGCCAAGGATTGTAAGTCGTCTTTTGCTTATCAAAACTGCGTGGGTGTATTGCCACCTCATTTCCTTCAGCGATTACTTTTACTTCAGTGGCACTGATATGTAACTCCACATTACGCAGCACGTAATTGCAAGGCACGCTGTATCTGTGTGTATCAAAGAGTGCTAGTGACAGTGAGTTAACTCGCACCCATTCAACGCGGTAGCCTTGATAAGGCTTGCATGGTGTGAGCGCACGTTGCTCTTGAGTAAAGCGAACAGCGACGGTAACGGTCCTGTCCTCTGGATGCAATGCCGTAAGAATGCGGTCTTGGCATTGTTGCAACAAGAATGCATTAAATTCTTGCCATGTGCCAAAGGATAACATTGGCTCAAAGACTTGCTTGCGCAAGGTGCGTACTTGTCGCTCGATTTGACCTTTCTCCCAGCCAGATGCTGGCGTACAGGCTACGGGTTCAATCATATAGTGGTTCATGAGCGCTAAAAACTGTGCATTAAATTCACGCTCTTTACCGATACATATGCTTTTAACAGCGGTCTTCATGTTGTCGTATATACCGCGATTAGGGACGCCGCCAAAGTAGGTAAATGCGTGATTATGCGCATCCATGAGCATCTCCATCTTTTGGTTAGGATAGGCGCGGACAAAGAAGGCGCGACTGTGGCATAAGCGGAAGTGTGCGACCTGTGCCTTTTGTACGATGCCAGCAATCTTGATGGATTCAGTACTCCAATCAAACTGATAAGCATCGCCTATGGGGAAATGCTGAGGAATAAAGGTGACTGATGACACGGAACTTTGTGCTGAAATTAACAAATGGGCCGAAAGATACAAGTTTTGAGCGACTGCTTTAGAGTATATATTTTGTTAGATTAATTGGCAGGGTAAAGTCTAGCACGTTAGTTTATCGACTTAAGCGAGAGTAGCAACTCTACTAAGCTGAGGGGGCGTTTATTTAGTATCTCGTTAGAAAATTCTCATTTAGTTAATATTTTAATATATCAGAGATTGAATTCATATTTATTTCCTTGCTGAGGCAATTGCAAAGCTACATTGACTCTGCTGATTTTCTGACCACTGGTTGTAGTAGCCAATTATTGGTTGTCTACAACCATCAAGTAGTTCAATATTTTTAATTTAGCAATTAAAAACAATGGCTTATTTTTACCTCGCTCTGGGAATGGAATTTGCTTTTAATGTAAACATTAAGATTTTTAAAGCTTACATTTAAATCATGCAAATCAATATATTGCCAATTCAAGGAGTCCTCAGATCGACTTCTAGTAGTTCATGTATTAGTCAGTTGTATGCGTCTAACTATTCTTGGCTTGTCAACTTACTAAGCAAGAAGCTACATTGCCCACAAAAAGCGGCTGATTTAGCACAAGATACTTTTATTAGCCTTTTGAGTGTTCAATCGAAACAGCATGTGGTTGATATAAACGAGCCGCGTGCTTATCTTACGACCATTGCTCAGCGTATTTTATTTAACTTTTACAAGCGGCAATCGTTAGAGCGTGCCTATATGGAAGCACTTTCGTATTTGCCAGAAGATTTCATGCTCTCCATTGAAGACCGTTTGATTCTGCTTGAAACCTTGCAACAAATTGATGCGATGCTTGATGGTTTGCAAGAGAGTGTTCGCAGGGCATTTTTGTACTCACAACTAGAGGGCTTAACTTATGCGGAAATAGCACTAAAGCTTAATATAAGTCAGCGTAGTGTTAAGCGCTATATGGCCTTGGCCTTTGAGCAATGTCTGATGCTGGTAGATTGAAACTATGCAACTAACGAATCGTAAGGTAAATGATAATGCACAGGCCGCCACAATACCTTTAAATGTCATCAAAGAGGCGGCTATTTGGCTTAGTCGTATTCAAGAAAAGCCTTTAAGTAGTGCAGAGCATCAAGATTTATTGAAGTGGCGTTCGCTAAGTAAACAACATGAGCAAGCATGGCAACGAGCAGAGAAACTTGTGGATAAGTTTCATCACATCCCAGCTGATTTAGGAATGTCAGTGCTTGGCAGGCCACAATCAACTGATAGACGCGCCATCATCAAGTCACTGGCGATATTGTTAGTGACTACACCTGCAACGTTTATGGCTTACAAAGAATTGCCTTGGCAAAACTGGTCTGCTGATTACCATACTGCAAAAGGTGAACAAAGAACCATTCAGTTAGCTGATGGCGGAAAACTCATCACTAACACAGATAGTGCGGTGGATATTGAATACGGTGAACATGAACGCTTAGTGCGTCTTTATCAGGGTGAAATATACATTGAAACAGCTCCTGATGCCCTAAATAGGCCATTTATCGTTGAAACAGAGCATGGCCGCTTGCATGCGCTAGGCACAAAGTTTGTTGTGCGTAAGCAAGAAAATAACAGTTATTTAGCGGTCATAGAACATGCCGTTGAGGTTTTACCGAGTATGTCAGTTACACAGCGCGTGTTAGTGAGCGCGGGCCAAGAAACGACCTTTAATACTACTGCCATTGCAACTCAGCAACCATTGAATGATAACGCTACAGCTTGGTTAGATGGTGTGTTTTACGCCGACAATCTCCCACTCTCGGACTTTATTGCAACCCTCTCTCGTTATCGCTCAGGGGTACTGAAATGCGATGACTCTACCTCTGAAATCCGCATTTCAGGCGCGTTTCAACTTAATCACCCAGACAAAGTGCTTGATATTCTTCAAGAAACTAGGCCAATTCGCATTGATTGGAGAACGCGTTATTGGGGTACGCTTTATCAATCAAGCTAAGAATATAAAAAAGTATAAAAAGCCTGTCCCCTTTTTAAATCTCAGTTGACATATCCAGTAAGAACTCACATTTGCTAAATTTTGGCTGGATAACAAACATGTTGAAAAATAAAGTAAGCACATACCTTACATTACAAGCGCGTCATACAATTTCGTTAATATTTGGTCTATTAATTACTTTTGGACTATCACAACAAAATTTAGCTTATGCAGATGGTGCTGAAAGCACAAGTAAAAAGAACTACAACATTCAAAGCAGTTCGCTAGGTAGCGGCCTTTCAAAATTTGCGGGGCAAAATGGCATTAATCTCTCTTTTGATCCTAAGCTTACTGAAGGTAAGCAAACAAATGGCCTAAAAGGTGAGTATGGGGTAAATGAAGGCTTTAGAGAGATATTGAAGGGCAGCGGGCTACAAATTGTCATTGATGAAAGTGGTGGCTATTTTTTAGAAAAAGCCGCCTCAGCGGCCAATCAAAAAAAGTCTGTGGTAGACATTGAGCTTAAATCTGTCGCTGTGCGCGCCAAGCGCTATAAAGAAATTGGGCCTATGCCAGGGCTTAATCTTACCAAAGAGCAAATTCCAGGTAACGTACAGTCGATTACTGCAGAAGATATTAAGGAGTTACATTCACTCAGTATCAGCGATTTGCTTAATACTAAACTGCAGTCGGTTAATGTGAATGATTACCAAGGTAATCCATTTCAAATGGATGTTACTTATCGAGGTTTTACGGCAAGCCCGCAGTTAGGTACGCCACAAGGTTTGTCCGTATTCTTTGATGGTATACGTGTAAACGAGCCATTTGGTGATGTAGTGAACTGGGATTTAATTCCCATGAACGCAATTTCTAGTTTGGATGTTTTCCCAGGTTCTAATCCACTGTTTGGCCTAAATACTTTAGGTGGTGCGCTTTCTATTAAATCTAAAAGTGGCTTTAAAGATGCTGGTGTTTCGGCAGAAGTACTTGCTGGCTCATATGGACGTAAGCAGTTACAAGTTTCTGGTGGCTGGAATAACGGCTCTTTTGCAGCGTTTGGCGCAGGAAATTTCTTTTTAGAGGATGGCTGGCGCAGTAATTCACCTTCAAAAGTCAATCAGGCATTTGGTAAGCTGGAGTGGCAGGGTGAGCGAGCCTCTTTAAGTTTAGCTGGTCTAGGTGTTAAAACTAAACTGGTGGGTAATGGTACCGTACCACTGGAGTTATACAATGAAGACCCAACAGCCGTCTATACCTCACCTGATGAAACTAATAACAAGTTGTTGCAGTTTCAGCTTTCTGGTGCGTTTGATGTAAGTGATACCTTTAATATCACGGCTATGGCTTATAACCGCGCCAGCACAAGACATTCTAGTGCTGGTGACATTATTGATGAAGAAAATTTTAGGTCACAACGCTCACCAACTAAAAAACTTGGTAATGGAGTGGAACTCTGCGGGCTTACTGATGAAAATGCGGACGGCTTTCCTGATTATTATCTCAACGCGCTAGACCCTATCACTTTTAAAAGTGCATTTACAGATGCTCTAGCACTAAATAATCTAACTGCAAATTATGCTTTATTAGGCGCGCTTAATCCTGCGTTACCAGCAGGTTTAACCGTAGAGGATATTTTTAATAACGCAGCTATAGATCGAGACCCTTATTTGCAAGGTGGGCAAGACGCCATATTAGACTCTTTTGCAGGGTTTAGTCCTGTATATACTTTTGATAATGCTGGCATACCTACTCAAATTTACATCAAGCCTCCAGCCAATGCTAAGGAATGTTTGCAAACATTCCCCGATGGTTCTACATTCACGAATGTTTTAAAAGATAATGGGCGTCGTGGTGTTTATATTATAGATGCTAATGGCAACCGATTGCCTGGCCGCGATGGCGCTAGATTTGGCCCGTATTCAGGGGATAAATCTGGCTATGTAGATGGCACACCTACCGGAATTATCACTAAATCGGCCATTGAACAATCTACCAGTGGCGGTGCATTGCAGCTCAATTGGAATTTAGATACTCATAAGTTTATGGTGGGTACGTCTATTGACCGTGCTAAAGCCAGTTATATAGGCACACAAAGGCTAGGTGTCATTGATGATAATCGCAATGTAACAAATGATGCATCTAAATTAGGTGATGAATACTACGCAGCAACGCATGACATCACCATTAATGATTTTGATGGAAAACTCCAAACCACCAGCGCGTATTTTAGTGAAACTTGGACGCCAACAGAAACCTTAAACCTTGCTGTTTCAGGCCGCTATAACGTAACCAATGTAGAAAACTCACTTGCACCAAATAGAGTCGGTAGAGAGCTGACAGAAATTCAAAATTCACCAGCTTTTTATATTGTTTGTCCGGGTGGCGATTTAACAAAATGCCCACATTCATTAACTGAATATACGTCTTTTGTTGACGCTTACAATAAAACGTTTAGCGGCACTACAGGCACATTAGATAACTACTATGAACTAGATAAAAAACGTACTGAAAAATTTATTTATCATTCATTTAATCCTTCTATTGGCGGCACATGGCAAGCAACACCACGGTTAAATTTATATGGCAACTGGAATCAAGGCACGCGTGTTGCCTCTGTCATTGAGCTAGGCTGCGCCTATGACAGTACAGTTGTGCCTTTTACCCAAACGCCTACTGGTGGTATTGTTGAATTAACGCCAGAAGTGTTGCAACAGTACCCTGGCACAAAACCATCTGGTTACAGAGAGCGTAGTTTAGTAGAGAAGCGAGGTTGTAACTTACCAAGTGCACTTTCTGGTGATCCTTATTTACCACAAGTGGTTGCGCAAACTTACGAGGCTGGTGCTAGAGGGAAATTTAAAGAGCTGCTGGAGTGGAATATTTCCGCCTACCAAACTAATGTTAAAGATGACATTTATTTAGTGGCTATTAATCCTGCATTAAGCTTTTTCAAGGATATTGGTCAAACTCGCAGGCAAGGCATAGAGTTTGGTTTAAGTGGTGAATATGGTAAATCTAACTTCAGTGTGAACTACTCATTAACTGATGCTACTTTCCAATCAAAATTTAGAATGGTGAGTAGTAATAACAGTAACGTACTCACAACCAACCCAAGTAGTGCGCTTTACAATCAAATTGAAGTTAAACCTGGTGACAAAATGCCAGGAGTACCATTACATAACATCAATGCAACTTGGGGCTATAAGCTAACGCCAGATTGGAAAATTAGTTTCAATATGGTAGGCCACGGTGGTGCTTTTTTACGTGGTAATGAGAATAATGAACATACACCAGGACCAGGCAGAGATTTGTATGTAAGTGTTCTTGATCCAATTACAGGCTCTGCAAATACGGCTATTGTTAAAGGACCTGCAGCTAGATACAGCGGCAGGTCACCTGGGTATGCCGTGTTAAATTTCCGCACCACATATGATCTAGGTAAAGGCTGGACTGCTGGCGCAATGGTGAATAACCTGTTAGATAAAGAGTATTTTTCAGCAGGTAGACTTGGCTTAACGCCTTTTGCACCAAGTGTTAATGGTGCTATTGGGCCAGGTGGTTTTAACTACAACTCGTCTGAATGGTTATCTACGCAGTTTATGTCCGCAGGTGCACCACGTGGTGCTTGGTTTACGCTGGCTTATGATTTTGATGCCAGTGTAAAAAGCCTGCCTGAATCTGCAAGTCAATTTGTTACTGAGCCAGACAGAACCATGCTACCAAGTACACCTGTGCCAACTAGGCAGGAGCTGGCGGTCGAACAAGCCTTAAATAGCACAAAAGCACTCCCTATACTTAAAGCTAAAAGTGAGACAGAGCGCTTAGCGATGTTAGCCTTTTTGCAACCGACCAACACCGTAGCAGAAGGCGATGTGAAAATGGCCATTGAGAGCTGGCGCAAAGCTTGGGAAAGTAAGAGTACAGATGCTTATTTACGCGCTTATGCGGATGACTTTAGGCCGCAAGGGGTAGCGAATGCGCATTGGAAACAGCAACAATTAGACAAAGTGATGGTGAAAGATAATGTCAGTGTCAGCATTTCTAACTTACAAGTTTCGGCACAAGGCCTAGGCATGTTGGCAGTATTTACAGAAAAATATCAGGCAAGTGCGCGTGAAGAAACTGTGAAGAAAATGCTTTATCTTGAGCAAAGTAATGGCCAGTGGCGAATTGTCCGAGAGCAAAGCTTTAAGCCAAGTAACAAGTTAGGAAAAAGCTTAGTTGAAAAGAATAAAAGTAGTGCTATCAGTGAACCCCCAGTGAGTGACGGCCGTACTATACAGGCACCTAAAACAAGTCATTTGGCGTTAGATAGGTCACTAGCTTTTAATGCAAGCGCTAAGAAAGATAATCAATAATGACTAGACTAAAAACAACTATGCTAAGTAATCCGCGAATGATTGCAGCACTTATTGCCACAATTTTCTCTAATCAAAGCCATGCGGATTGTACTGCAACAGGGGTTGCCACTTACAATTGTGCTGGAGTGTCAGTCAATAGTGTGCCGCTTACAGGTACTTTGACATTAGATAACGCAGCAGGAAATGTTACCTTCAGTAATCAGCCAAACAATAAAATTGTAAATGACCGCACACTTGATAGTGGTGGCGAGATGAACTTACTGCAAACCAATGGCAGTAACAACGTTCTAATTAACAATCTTGGTATTTTAAAGAGTGGGCGTGGGGTGATTTATGCCACTGATGCTGATGGCAATGTATTGACCGATGGCACAGGTGCGCAACTCTATGATCTTGTTTCTGAGCAAGTATTTAATCTAGATGGCACGCCATTTCTTGTCAATGGACAAATAACATTTCAAGACGTTGTTGTTTACAGAACAGACGCCGATGGCAATATACTCACCGATGGCACAGGCTTGCCAATTGAACAGTCACCTGCTTTTTTAATAGACCCCACTAAGTTTAGTAATAATGGTGCAGGGCATTTGCTGTATGACGGTGCGGCAGCAGGTCTAGCCACCACCTTGCATCTGGGTAAAGCTAGCACTTCAGCAACGATTAATAACCTGCTCGGGCCGCAGCCTTCAAGACAATTGCCCCCAGAGTATTTTGGATATATGTCAGTTGATGGTGATTTTTCATCCGTGATATTTGGCAATACGGCCAATATTGTGATTAATAACTATGCTGGCATTGATAATCGTAGCTTTTCTGGGTCTGTAGGCGATACATTTTCAGAAGGACATTGGGCAATCGCTAATTACGGTGCAGGTACTACAACAATAAACATGAATGCAGGTTTTGCAGGCGTTTACGGCGACATTGTATTAATTGACCGTAACCCGCTGTTAGAAGCCGCGCAGAAGCTAAACCCAAGCCTTGTTTTGGAGTATGACGTAAACAATGTGGGTATTAGAAACTCAGTGATTAATCTAGGCAATACTGGCAATCTGAATCAGGCTGGCATTACTGGCAATATTTATTTAGGCGCTGGCGAGCATGTCATCAATTTGGCGGTTTCTGGAAGAATTGACGGTAACATTTATGTTGATCAAAAAGATGCGCAAGTTACTGATGCCACAGGTAATGTGATTAGCACTATTGCAGGGGCTAAAAAATTTACTTTTAATAGCGATGGTACTTTTGATAACACGCTCACCATTAATGATGTTGCAGGTTCAGTCAATACGCTTAATTTTAATTTAGGTAACTTTGTTACTTCAAATTTCAATAGTGACACAGCCGCAGGCTCTGGAGGGACGCCAACAGTCAACGTGCTGAATGGGTTGGGGAGTAATGTTTTAAACGCGCATTGTAATCAGCGACTAGATAATGGTTTTGCTACTTGTAGCATGAGCGATGCCACTGGTTTAACGAGCATTAATATTTCTGGCGGTAAATTTTTCGACTTAAACTCTGCAACAATTGTGCAGGCAAGTTCAGATATCAATATTAATGCACGCACTTTCATTTTCAATCATTTACTCTCCGCACCTACTGTAACTATTGGTGCAGATACAACGGTGAGCGGCTATTTCTTTAATGATGAAACTGTAGACTACAGAAATCCTCCGCCTAATATAGCGCCTGATGAAATAGGCGTAATGACTGGCAATGTGCTCAATCACGGTAAAATTGACGTGCGTAACGCAACTATGACCATTAACGGCGATATTACATTTGATGCAAACTCAAACTTGACTTTACGTATTCGAGATATAGGTAATGGAGGCTTGAATATTGTTGGAGGGGCAGGTAGTTTTATTGATAATGCCTCTGTTACGCCAACGATTAAAGATGTTTATGTTAGAAATGGACAAGCATTCACAATTGCTAACAATACAACAGGCACGCCAGCCGTTAATAATGCAACAGGGATAGTGCAGTTTACAAGTGATGATAGCACGGGCGATTTAAGGTTGATTGCCAAGGTCGCTATACCAAACAGCGTGAATGCTTCAGTAAGTGCAAATAATGCAGTTGATAGCATTATGAATTATTCAGGTGGTGACGCTGAATTTAATGCGCTGGCATTACAAATTCAAACTTTAAATGCCCTAGAGCTTAAGCGGGCTGCTGAGCGTTTGCGGCCAGAAAACCATGATGGCGCAATCAGGTTAGTGCAGAGTAACGTTGATCAAATATTCGGTATGGTGGATAGCCATTTGTTTGAAAATCAAGTGGAAGGGTCAGGTAGCGCATTGACTTACTCACCAGAAGACAAAAAAGTAAGTGGCTCGAGTGTTTGGGCGCAAGGCTTTGGCAGCGGCGGTACGCAAGACTCGCGCAATAATACTGATGGTTACGCATTAAAGTCTTCAGGTTTTGCTTTTGGTGCAGATCGATTGCTAGGTAAGAATCAAGACTTGAGGTTGGGTGTTCTTGCTGCATATTCAAGAGGAAATATTGATAATACAGGCTACACCGATAACAGTAGGGTTGATGTAAATGCTTATACCTTAGGCTTGTATGGTACTCAATCGTTTGGCGATTGGTATATCAACGGTGCAACGGCGTTTAGCATAAACCACTATACCTCTAAACGTTTGGCGCTAGGCCAAGTGGCTGATGGTACACATCAAAGCAAGCAATATAGCGCTAAAGTAGATGCTGGTTGGCCCATACAGCTAGCAGAAAATTTTACGATAATTCCAATGGCATCATTAAATTATCAACATATTAATGAAAGTGGCTATACAGAGACTGGCGATTCACTTAGGCAAACAGGCGTAGCCAGCCCTTATGCAGCCAGCCTTCAAACAATACCAAGCATAGACTCAGCGACGCGTCTAACAATTGGAAATAGGTCTTTTGATTCGATTCGCTCAGGCTTGGGTGCAAAAACCTTATTTAATGTTCAGGAAAAAGACTGGAACGCTGGCCTCGAGCTGAGCGCAATATTAACCCATGAGTTTGGTGATTTAGCTCAAGATGCAACTGCGCGCTTTGTTGCAGGCGGTGAGAGTTTTTATAGTCCAGGGGTTGAGTTGGCAAGAAATACAGTTGTGTTAGGCGGTCGGGCGCGATTAACAGGCGATGATGACAATAACCAAATTACCTTGCTAGCTAGCTACGATGCTGAGTTTAGAGAAAAGTATTTTGGGCAATCACTCTCTATGCAGTTACGCTACGATTTTGACCAAGCCTCAGCCTACATTGAACGTGCTAACACGCGTAAAGAGAAGATGCAAAAAAATGCTGTTCCAACTCAATTAGTGACGGCTACTGAGCAAGACATAGCCGATATTACTCAAGCAATGCAAGCTTCAACACAAAAGATAGTAGAGCCAATAAGTTTAGAAAATCAGCAGCGGTTAGCGATTAGTAAAGTACTTAATTATTGGATAAATGCCTTAACAAGTAAAAGTGTAGAAAATTATTTTAATGTATATGCTGCTGATTTTGTAATATCTGAAGGAGGTACTCGTCAGCAATGGGAGCGTAAGCGTAAATTAGAAATATTAAAAAGTGATCGTCCAGTGATTAGTATTGTTAACTTAAGTATCAAACCTAACGGCAATGAAGCTAGCGCATACTTCACACTGACTATGCAAGATGGTAGTTCAAAGCAAGCTGTTTTAAAGAGCATTGATTTTGTGAAAAAAGGTGAGCGCTGGTTAATATCAAGCGAAGACGGTATAACTATGTCGGAATAAAGCTGACATTGACTGAAATGAAGAAAACTTCTGTATATCCTAAAAACCAATCTTCTGAGCTTGCGCAGATATTGGAGGAGGTGCGTGAGCAGGGCTTTTATGCAATTGATTTCGCTAGCTTTGCGCCAGGTATTAAAGATACTGTTGAATTGATATACGTGGCAAATTTATGGGCAGCACGTGCAAATTTAACAGTCACTTTTAACTTTCAAAGAAAGTTATGTGTGTTTGAAATGCATCAACAAACTTAGTTGAATTTCGGGGTTAAATATTAATACCAAGCAGTCTCTTATTTATGGTTATACACAGTCTAGCCCAGTTAAATGTAACTAATTTGTTATATTTTCCAATCACAATCTATTTGCAAGCTGTAAATTGGTTGTATTCAGCCATATATGTAATAAATATGTAAAAAAATCAATGACCTATATTTGTTTGATAAAATAGTCATAGTTGAAAATTAGCATCACAGTTTTTTGGCTTTTCTTTTTATTAACATTATCAGGAGATTTAATATGTTTCGTTTATCTATAGGCGCTACCTTAATAGCAGCAGCATTTTTTGCGAATACAGCAATGGCTGATCACGCAAACCTAAAACCTAAAGCGCACGACAGCTTAGGTAAATGCGTTAAAGCAGCTTTAGCAAAACATGACGGCACAATCGTAAAAGTTGAATTTAAGAATGAAGGTAAATCAGGCGTTTACGAGTTTGATGTTGAATCTGCAGATGGTACGGCATGGGATATTGAGTGTGATGCTAAAACAAGTAAAGTGATAGAAGTTGAGCAAGAAGTTAAAGCAGACGATGCAAAGTTTAAAGCAGTAGCTAAAGTATCTGAGGCTGATGCAAAGGCTACAGCACTTGCTGCTCACCCTGGTACAGTGACTGAAACTGAATATGAGATAGAAGCTGACGGTAAAGCTTCTTATGAGTTCGATATTACTTCAGCGGATGGTAAAGAAATAAAAGTTGAAGTTGATGCCACCACAGGTAAGATTGTAGAAGTAAACCAAGAAACATACCAAATTGGTAAAGAGTAATCAGCTTGATGTTGTTTTAATATGACAACTTAGAAATAAAGATGTCGGAAATTAAGATGTCAAAAATAAAAAAGGCGCCCGAGAGCGTCTTTTTTATTTTTACTGCATGCAAAAAAACAAAACTAAATCGGGAACCTACCCAGTTTACTGAACACACAACCCTTATAATTATGTAACAGCAAAAAGTCCTAGTGATAGTACTCCCTACTGTTAGTGTAGCGATAAGTATGCCAACATTTAATATTTAACCAATTTTACGTTTAACAATATGTTTATAAACATATATTTATAAATCTGATTGTATTCTGCGTAATAAAGTTATTCAAAATATTTGGTTGTTTATAGCCGGTTTATGGTTGTTATAACCAAATTTCGGTTATTAACAGCCATTAGTATTGCATATTCAATTTATGCTCTTAGTAATTTAGCGTTTTGATTTGAAAATGCAGATTTTAGACGTTTAATGCCTAAGTAAATCTCTTCGTTATTCAGGTTTGCAAAACCTAACCTGATGCCTTGAGCATGATTGTTGTTATATGAAAAGCTTGCAGCTGAGATGAAACTTACTTTTTCTGATTCAGCATCAGCACTGAGTAAATTAGTGTCGATAGCTTGGTTCATATTTAGCCAAATCGCTAAGCCACTTTGAGGCTGCCGAAAACTCACAAAATCATTGAGTTCTTTACTCAACAAGTTCGAGGTGTAGTTGCAGCGATCTTCATATATTTTCAGAGCGCGTAAATTATGTTTTTTTATTTCACCTGTAAGTAGTAATTCCGCTACCGCCAATTCTGAAATGGAGTCACCTTGCCGATCTATTAACGTGATTTGTGTCGCACATTGTTCAATGATATCAGTTGTGGCTACGACATAACCTATGCGAAAGCCTGGTGCTAGCACCTTGGACATTGAGCCTATATAAATGACATTTTTTGATTGCTGCATGCTGGCTAGCGGTAAAGTACTTTGTGCGTAATTGAATTCAAAGTCGCTATCATCTTCGATAATTAAAAAATCATAGCGCTCCGCAAGCGTTAACAGTTGCTGTCTACGCACTTGTGACATACACACTGTGGTGGGAATCTGATGGTTAGGTGTGACGTATACGATGCGAATACGATATTGATGGCATAAGCTTTCAAGGTGACTGACATCAATGCCTTCATGATCATGTGCAATACTTAGTATATTAGCACCACAGCTTTTAAAAGCTTCGCGGGCAAGTGGGTTGGTTAGCTGCTCTGTTACAACGTAGTCGCCAGCCTTTACAAAAACTCGAGCGGTTAAGAAGATGCCCATCTGGCTACCGCGTACGATACATATGTTCTCAACTCTTGCATGCAGACCTCTTTCCATATTGAGCATTTGTAGAATAGCCTCACGCAGAATCATTGTGCCCTTGGGATTTCCATAGGCAGCCTTGCCATTTCTTGCCGAGGTAATAAGGGCATGCCGCATCGCGCGTGAAAGCATCTCAAACGGAATTAGTCTTGAATCTGGCAAGCCTTCGCTAAAATGGATAAAGTCGTGAGCATGATTTTTTCCATGAAGCGTTTTGACATTGCTTGGTAAGGGATAAATGCTACGCTGTTGTGTTGATTTTGCAGGTTTTTGTTTGAATATAATGGCTTTCGATGACACGAATGTGCCGCGCTTACTTTCACTGGTGAGCCAGCCTTGCGCAATGAGTTCATCATAAGCTTGAATGACGGTTTTTCGATTGACGTTGATTTTTTTAGCAAACTCACGTGTGCCAGGTAAAGCAAGTCCAGAAGTTAAACGCCCATTCTGGATACTTTCAATGATTTTTTGTGTGATTTGCACATAAACAGCCGTGCTTGATTCGCGCTCAATAATGAGGTTGAGTTCCCATGGTCGTAACATCACCAACTCCAATTCGATCATAATTTCGACGATATTGATTTTCTAGCTTGTGTGATTTTATAACTCGACTTTATAAGTCAAAGACACAACTTAAACTACTCTAGAAAATTTAGTTTGATGGATACTAGGAGAACCCAAGAGCAGGATATTACCAAAATATTTAACTATTGATAAATAAATCATCTGGACCATATCGAATTAATGTTCTGGATGGTCTGTTTAAGGGCGTTTATATATACAGTTACATCTGTTTACAAATTGAAACAATTGTTATGTCGTGCAAATGATATGTGCGATGTGTTTTTGTTTTAGTACGCTGTCATCCTAGTGCCAGTTCTACGTAAGCAAGTTGAGGTGATTTTCACTTTATTCTTACTATTATCTTTGGAGATAACTATGTTTACAAAACAACGCGTATTAGGTTTAGCGATTAGCGCAGCCTTCGCAATGCCAATAGCGGCATTTGCTGCAGCAGACCAAGAAGCAGCCATGAAAGATTCAAACAACTGGGTACACCCACGTGGTCAACACAATAACCAAGGCTACAGTGCTTTGGCTCAAGTTAACAAAGGTAACGTTAAAAACCTTAAAATGGCTTGGACATTTGCTACTGGTGTAAACCGTGGTCACGAAGGTTCACCAGTAGTTGTTGGCAACATGATGTATGTGCATACAGCATTCCCAAACAATATCTACGCTCTTGACTTAAACGACAATCAAAAAATCGTATGGTCATATTTCCCAAAACAAGATCCATCAGTACAAGCTGTTCTATGTTGCGATAACGTAAACCGTGGTCTTGGTTATGGCGATGGTAAAATCTATCTACAACAAAACGATGGTAACTTGGTTGCTTTAGACGCTAAAACTGGTGCTAAAGTATGGTCAGTATTAGTCAACGATCCAAAAGTCGGTGCTACTAACACTAACGCGCCACATGTAATCAAAGATAAAGTGTTAACAGGTTGTTCAGGCGCTGAGTTCGGCGTTCGTTGCTTTATTGCAGCCTACAATATCAAAGATGGTTCTTTAGCATGGAAAGCTTACTCAACAGGCCCAGATGCTGAAACATTGCACGACAAAAATACTAATAAAGACAATCCACAATACAATGCACTATCAGTTTATATCGATGTAAACGGTGGTAATAAAGTTGGTGGATCATTCAAAAAAATCCCTAATGACCAATTAAAAATCGGTGAGCAAGAGTTAGGTACACGTACATGGTTAAAACCACAAGCAGTTAAAGATGGTTGGCAACATGGTGGTGGCTCTGTATGGGGCTGGTGGCCGTATGATGCACGCACCAATCTAGTCTATTACGGTGCAGGTAACCCTTCAGTTTGGAACCCAGATGTACGTCCAGGCGATAACAAATGGTCTATGACTGTGACGGCACGTGATTTAGACACTGGTATGGCTAAATGGGCTATGCAAATGACGCCACACGATGAGTGGGACTACGATGGCGTGAACGAAGTCATCCTGTTCGACAAAGGTGATAAAACATACGCATGGCATCATGACCGTAACGGTTTTGCCTACACTTGGAATGCGGGTACTGGTACATTGATTGCCGCTCAAAAAGTACATCCATTCGTGAACTGGGCAACAGATGTTGACATGAAAACTGGTGTGCCAAATAAGACCGCCAACGCTTCAACTCACCAAGATTACAATGCTAAAGGCGTTTGCCCAGCTGCATTGGGTACTAAAGATCAACAACCAGCTGCTTACTCACCAAAAACTGGTTTAATGTACACGCCACTTAACCACGTATGTATGACATACGAGCCAGTTGAGTCTAAATATGTGGCTGGTCAACCATGGGTTGGTGCTACATTGACTATGTTTGCTGGTCCTGATGGCGTGATGGGTGGCTTTGCTGCTTATGATCCAATGACCAACAAAAAAGTTTGGTATAACAAGGAGAGATTCTCTGCTTGGAGTGGTGCACTAACAACAGCTTCAAATGTAGTGTTCTACGGTACTTTAGACCGTTGGTTAAAAGCAGTTGATGCGCAATCAGGTAAAGACCTTTGGAAATTCCAAGTGGGTTCTGGCGTGATTGGTAATGTATTTACATACGGTAACAAAGGTAAACAATACGTTGGCGTGCTATCAGGTATCGGTGGTTGGGCTGGCGTTGCGATGAACCTTGGTATGACTAACCCAACAGACGCTTTAGGCGCTGCTGGTGGTTATGCTGAATTAACAAAATACAACGCGGCTCCTGGCGGCGGTGCATTGAACGTGTTTAGCCTATAATTGAATGTTATCTAATTGTAGTTAAATATATGTACTAATAAATACCCCAATTCGTTGGGGTATTTTTTTGTATAAATTACCTAAATAATATGAATGAAATTTCTAAATCATTTGTTCATATTGGTTACCTATAACCAATTACTGGTCGCTAGCAACCATCTATTGGTTACATATAGCCAGCTTAAAGCTTATAAAATTCAATAAAACTGCATAAAAATTTTAATTATTATTAATAATCAATTGTTTATGTAAAATTAAAGTTGATTGGCATGTTTGTCGCTTATATTTGAACAAGCCTTTATTTTATGAATATGATGACCAAAGGCTTAGACATTAACTTAACCAACTTGAAGAAATGACTTATGGATAAAGTGCCTGATATTGTTGATTTAGTACTCTACTTTTTAGCGGGATTATCTATCCTAACTTGGACAATTTTAATTGTAAAGTGTTATGTTTTTTGGCAAGCCAAAAAAGCGAATAATCATGTTTTGGCTAATTTCAGTGGGGCTACACGCCTGACTAAACTGCCTAATATGTTAGATATTGCTAAAGGTTCTTTGAGTAGCTTAAGCGACAAAGTGATGGCGAATCTTAAGTTATGGAATAAAGACGCATCATTAGACTCTAATGCATACCAAGACTTACTTCGTCAATCTTTACGCCAGGAGCGTCATTATCAACAAACACGTTTAGAAAGCGGTTTAGCAGTATTGGCAAGCATAGGCTCAACATCACCATTCATTGGTTTATTTGGCACGGTGTGGGGCATTATGCATGCCTTAAAAGGGATTTCAGCATCTGGGTCTGCAGGCTTAGATGTTGTTGCTGGCCCAATTGGTGAAGCACTTATTGCAACCGCCATGGGTATTGCGACGGCCATTCCTGCGGTGCTGGCTTACAACTATTTCCTGCGCCAATCTCGCCTAGCCGCGGCAGATATGGACCACTTTTCTGAACGCTTACAAATACTCGCTAAACAATCTGATTACAAGGTAGATTAGTCATGTCTATGGACAACTATGGTTCAGAAGGCGGCATGATGAGCGAGATTAACGTGACGCCATTAGTGGATGTGATGTTGGTATTGCTCACGGTATTTATTGTGACTGCGCCATTATTAATGAATTCGGTGGCGGTCAAGCTACCTAAAGTGGCTGCGACAACTTCATTGCAAAAAATGAATGATGTAAAAGTCAGCATTACTTCAGCCTCAGATGTTTATGTAGACCAAACTAAAATACCTGCAACTAGCCTAGAAACTGAGCTTAAAAAGCGCAATGCGCAAGGTGATTTGCAAGTGCAAATTATGGCAGATGAAAAAGTTGCATATCGTGAAGTGGCTAAAGCTATGGCGCAAATTCAGCGTTCTGGCGTGACTAAATTCACCTTTGTGATGTTGCCAGACAGTGCAATACCCGCAACTAAATAATTGTAGATTGGGTAAAAATTGGCCAATCTGACATTAAACAACTCGTCGTTAAACAACCCGTTATTGAATAACCAAACCATGAGTAATAAGCTGCTTGATAGGCAGCAAAAATCCAATCACTTTGTGTTTGGCGTGGCTTTAGTTTTCTCACTGCTGATGCATTTTGCCATTATGCGCGTACTGCCTTGGCTAGAAGTTGCCAAAACAAAACCACCTATGACTATTGTGGCTGAATTTCAAGAAGCACCACCACCTCCGCCGCCCGTACAAGAAATGAAACCTGAAGTGATTAAACCAGAGGTGGTAAAAGATGTACATCCAAAACCTACGCCAAAAACTCAAGACGTTGCGGTGCCAGTGTTAGCGGCTGAACGTACCGAGCAAGTCGCGAATAACTATACCGTTCCAGATATTCCTAAACCTGCAACTATAGCTACTCAGCCAAGCCCAGTAGTCGCACCAGAAACACATACTAAAGAAACCGCTGCGCCTGTAGCTAGCAGTGCGCCAAGCAACGCAGTTAGCTCATCGGCATCAACCAGTACATGGGATGACAGCGAGGTGTGGGACGATTACGGCAATAGCCTACAAAGATTGTGCGAACGCTACAAGCAATACCCAGCCATCGCCATTCGACGTGGCTACCAAGGCTCAGGTAAGGTATTGGTACGCTTTTCAGCTGAAGGTAAAACAACGAGTATCACCATGGAAAAATCAACCGGGCAAAAGTCGCTTGATGATCAAGCGTTAGAAATGGTTAGAAAAAGCTTGAATGAATTGCCCGTACCCGCTAAATTTAAGGGCAGAGAATTCAAGCTCACTATCCCAGTAGATTTCAAGCTGGAATAGATTCTTACTTAAGTTTCACACTTAACAATATTCAAACTTAGCTGATTGGCTAAGGCTCTCAAAATTAAAACTCAACATATGAATTTAAAAATCCGCATCAACTTAATTATTAGCTTAATGCTTGCGTTGGTAATGATCATTGGTGCAGGAATGATTATAGATAATTCGCAAGATGATATTCGTGCGGAAGTCGATTCTACAACGGTATTAGCGTTACATTTGCTTGATGCTGAAGTATCACACTACACCTCAGATTACGCATGGGCGAATAGTAATGCTGACGATAAAGTCTCTATCTTTCGTCTGCAAAGTTTAGATAATGTTCGCCATCTACGCATAGAGTTTTTTGATTCATTTGGCCGATTGCGTGATAGCAACCGTCCACCAATCAGTCGTGATGAAAACTCACCGCCTGATTGGTTCGAGAGGTTGATGGGAAAAGTCTCAACTTCATTAAAAGCCACGCATCGACCGATTATTATCAATAATCGTATTTTAGGTGAGATGGTAATTACACCTGATCCTTCTTATGAAATTGCTGAAATATGGCATGACACGATTGGCTTATTGAGTCTGGGTTTTTTATTCTTCTTAGTGGTCAATGGCATGGTGTACTGGGCTGTTGATCGTGCATTACGCCCAATTAAAAAGATTCTTAACGCATTGACCCAGATTGAACATGGTCATTTACAAGCGCGCTTACCAGTCTTTTCATTACCTGAACTGTCAAGTGTTGGCAGTAAATTTAACGCAATGGCGCAAACGCTAGAAAATAGTACTTTGAATAACCACCGATTGACTCAGCAGATTATTCGTTTGCAAGAAGATGAACGTAAGAATATTGCCCATGATTTGCATGATGAAATTGGCCAGCATTTAACCGCAATTAATATTGATGCTTCTGTGATTTTAAAAACGGATAATATCTCAGTCGCTAAAGAAAGCGCCATGGCGATTAGCGCAGTTGCCATGCAAATGATGGAAATAGTACGCGCTATGCTGCAGCGATTAAGGCCCGCCATGATTGATGAGCTAGGCTTGTATGCTTCGCTTAATGAACTCATAGAAACATGGCGGCAGCGCAATCGTGGTATGAGTGTGAGCATTAATATTTCAAGCCAAATTAATAACATTAATGAAACCATTGCAATTACTACCTACCGCATTGTTCAAGAGTGCCTCACCAACATCACCAAGCATGCAGATGCGCGCTTAGTGACCATTAAAATTGAACCTAAGGCCAACTACTTAAACGTAATGGTAAAAGACAATGGTCATGGCTTTGATACACAAATAGCTGCACACGGCTTTGGTTTGGCTGGCATGCGCGAGCGTGTAGAAGGTTTAGGTGGTGCATTCCAGCTCAGCTCAAGTCAAGAAAATGGCGTAGTTATAGAAGCCAGTTTACCTCTTAATATTAAGGTGCCAGCATGACCATAGACTTAGCTACAGAAAAAATCCGAGTCATATTAGCCGATGATCACAATGTAGTGCGTTCAGGTTTGCGCCGCTTATTAGAGTTAGGGGGCGATATTGATGTGGTGGCAGAAGCAGATAGTGGTGAGCAAGCCTGCTTAATATACGGTGATTTTCAGTCTGATGTACTGGTGATGGATTTATCCATGCCGGGTATCGGCGGTTTAGAAGCCTTGCGCAGAATATTAAGCGCAGCCCCAAAGGCAAAAGTAGTGATTTTTACCATGCATGAAAATGCGGCATTTGCCACGCAAGCACTTTCAGCTGGCGCCCGTGGTTATGTAGCGAAATCAAGTCTGGCAGACGATTTGCTGCTTGCTGTACGCGACGTAGCCATTGGAAAAACTTACATTAGCCCAAGCATGGCTCAAAAAATTGTGATGCAAACAATCTCAGGTTCGCCAGACCCAATCGAGCGCTTATCCACCAGAGAGTTTGAAGTATTTAGATTATTAGCTGAAGGGCTCGGCATTGAAGACATATCTATTAATCTACAAATTAGCCAAAAAACAGCCTCCAACTATCAAACCGCACTTAAGCAAAAACTAGGCATTAACAACGCTGTAGAGTTAGTAAGACTCGCCATTCGGCACGGTGTCATTTCAAATTAAAAGAACGGTAGCTTTAATATTGATCATTCAAAAATAATTCACAATTATTTACTCAATATTTTCAATTTTAACGTGTTATTTACATCTTTTTTCTCTTCATAAATATTTATAAATAACTGAATATTAAAGTAATTTATTCGTTAGTTTCTACTGGTAATTAATCCTAAGCAATATCGGGAAAAATTCCTATACCCTCGCGGGAATCTCGCTCTTACGCAAAGTTTCACTAACACTTATAGTCGCTAGCTTACAAAAATTTACTATAAATTTAAGCTCAAGCTACCCCAAAAGTTACCTTAGTGGAGATAACCGCGTCATGAATGATCAGAGTCAACCAGCCCAGCATTTATTTAACTACAAGCTTAAACCAATCTCGCTGATTGTATTTTTGATATGTGCACAACAGGCCTATGCGCAAGATGCAAATTCAATAGATGCGGTGACTGGTGAAAAATCAAACGCAGCAAAACCAATCGAAATCCCCACAGTTGCCACGCAATACGGCGCCACAAAAAAAACACTGCTCACCGCAGAAGTAAAAAACACAAATCAAGCTGGTACAGGAAAAACAGATAGTCAAGGTAAGCCAGTAGCTAAATCTACAGATATTGAATTAAAAGCAGTCACGGTACGCGCTAAACGCTTTCATGAAATTGGCCCGTTGCCAGGATTAGGTTTAACTAAAGAAGAGATTCCCGGTAACGTGCAAAGCATTAGCGCTAAGGAGATTAAAGAGTCTCACGCGCTTAGTCTTGCGGATCTAATGAACACGCAATTACAGTCTGTGAACGTGAATGACTACCAAGGCAACCCATTTCAAATGGATGTTACTTATCGCGGCTTTACAGCTTCACCGCAACTTGGAACAGCGCAAGGCATTTCAGTGTATTTGGATGGCATTCGTGTCAATGAGCCCTTTGGTGACGTAGTGAACTGGGACATGATTCCCATGAATGCTTTAAGTAGTTTAGATGTGTTTCCAGGTTCAAATCCGTTATTTGGGCTAGGTACACTGGGTGGAGCTCTCTCCATGCGCACTAAGAGTGGTTATTTAGACCAAGGAGTAGATGCTGAGATACTGGCCGGCTCTAATGGGCGCAAGCAATTACAAATTTCCACTGGTGGAACAAATGGTGTGATTGCTGGCTTTGCTTCAGGTAATTTCTTTTTAGAAGATGGTTGGCGTGATAACTCCCCAAGTAAAGTAAACCAAGTATTTGGTAAAGCAGAATGGCGCAACGATAAGTTGCAGCTAGGTTTATCTATGCTTTATGCAGGTAACAAACTCACAGGTAATGGTTTGCTACCCGAGCAAATGGCTGCTGAAAACCGTAGCCAAGTTTACACCTCGCCAGATGTGAGTAAAAACGACTTACTTCAATTTCAGCTTAATGGTATTTGGGACATTTCAGATACTTTTAATATCACTGGCCAACTTTATCATCGCAATAGTAAGCGTAAATCACGATCTACAGATGTCAATGATAATTTTGAAGGTTACGCTACTGATAAAGCAACAGGAAAGCAGGTGTTAAAAGGTTTTCAAGATATTGATAAAGACGGGCGACCAGATTTTAATAATGTAGCTTACAACGTTGCAGCTGATGCTAATGGCCGAGCTTTAGATGTTAATGGAGTAGCCGATGGAGATGCTGGTTTTGATGTTGCTCATCTAGCCTATGGGTCTAGTTTTGACACACGGGCGAATTTATTGCAAGGCGAGCAACAAGCTTTAGATGCCAATTCAAATCCAGTCTGGCAGTTAGATGCTTCTGGGAATCAAGTATTAGATGCAGGTGGCCTGCCAATACCTGTAAACATATACAAATGGACAACTGATCCAAGACAAAGTCCTTTTGATTTCACACCTTCTACTCAGCCAGGAGTGTTCAACGGTCAGTTATCTGCTCAATTTGCAAAGTTCATGTTAGATGTATGGAATACAAAAGCAGTTAGGCAGCTTGAGGCAAATGGAGGAACTGTGTCTTATGGAGGGGTAAATCCCGTTACAGGCGCGCCAGCGAATCAATTTGTACCACAATTTGGCTCTGGTGTAGATTTCGGAGGGGCAAACTATACAGACGATGTAGGCTTTTATCATGAACTCGCTATGATTGAAGCTATAAATCTTGCGCAGCTCGATCCAAACTACAAGGTTGTACAAACTACGACTGGTTTTTACCTAGCAAAGCTTGATCCTAGCACCGGTCTTTTGATGCCTAGAGATGGTGGGTCTGTGGTTGATAAAGGCGGTGTTGCTCAAGCGGCTGATGGTACAGGTGTTATTGAAGGCACGCCAACTGCGCTGATTACCGAAACTGAGATAGATCAGATAGGAACAGGTGGATCTCTACAACTAAACTGGAATTTAGACAAACACAAGTTCATGTTAGGTGGCTCGGTTGATAAAGCCGATGCTAGTTATGCTAGTGCCGAATATTTGGGGTTGTTAGATAGCAAACGCAACGGCTCAGCTGCGCCAAATTTGCTAGGTTATGAGTTTATTTCACGTGATAAAGACTCTGCAATTAGTCTGAATGATTTTAAAGGTAACTCTATTACTAAAAGCTTGTATGGCAGCGAGACTTGGGCACCTACAAAAACATTAAACCTTACCGCCTCTGCACGCTACAACTACACCAGTATTAGCAATAAGTTGGCCGTTAACAGAAGTTCTGTATTTGGTGCAGGCTCTTACAAATATTTGGGTGATATTTTCAGTTTATGTACTGATATTAATGGAGATGGTGCAATAGATGCAGCAACAGAGTGCCCAACTGGCATATCAGCAGATAATTTATTAGATCCAGCAGGTAATACTCTTGAGCAGCTTTTAAATAACCGCTCCCTAGTCGCTGATGCAAAAGAAACTTTTCACTATCACTCATTTAACCCTGCATTGGGAGCTACTTGGCAAGTGGATGAGGCCTTGAATGTATATGGAAATTGGAATCGAGGTGCTAGGACGCCTAGTGTAATTGAACTTGGCTGTGCTTTTGATAACACGCTTATGGCGACTGGAGCATCGGTTAATGGTCAGCCAGTCTATCAAGAACGCTCCATTACAGAAAAACGCTCTTGCAACCTGCCAAGCACAATGTCAGGTGACCCTTATTTAAAACAAGTTCGTTCAGAGACTTTTGAATTAGGCGCTAGAGGTAATTGGGCTAGCGGTATTGAGTGGAATGCTTCGGTATACCGCACTGATTTGCAGGATGATATTTATTTCGTGAGTGTCGCACCTAGCAGAAGTTTTTTCCAGAATATTGGAGACACCCGTCGTCAAGGTTTGGAAATGGGCTTAAAAGGTAAGTCTGGTAAGGCTCATTTTGGGCTTAATTACTCGCTTACCGACGCTAGTTTCCAATCTGCATTTCAGTTAGCTAGCCCATATAACAGCGAGGCTGGAACCGTAGAGCCAGATTTAAAGAATATCAACAGTGCCGCATATCAAGTAGTTAACGGAAAATTGGTTTATGTGAGTGATTATCAGAAAATAAAAGTAAAGCCAGGCAATCGTATTCCTGGCATCCCTCTCCACAATCTAAACGCTAACTTTAGCTACGAGTTGACTGACAAATGGGTAGTAGGATTAAACGCAGTAATGCATTCAAGCGCATTTGCGCGAGGGAATGAAAATAACGGTCATAAAGCAGGTGCTGCTACACCAGTGCTACGTGATTGCATTAATCCCGCTACAGGGCAAGTTGATCAATGTTTGACACCTCGTGCAGACTGGGGATCAGGTAAGACAGCTGGGTACGCGGTTTTTAATTTGCAATCAAGTTATAAGCTAGATAAGGGGTTAACACTGGGGTTACAAGTAAACAACTTGTTTGATAGAGAATATTCTAGCGCTGGGCGTTTGGGTCTAAATGCATTTTCACCATCAGTTAATGGCGCAATTGGTGCTAGTGGTTTTAATTACAACAGTTCGGAATGGCAAGGCACAAGCTTTTTAGGCTTGGGTGCGCCCAGGTCAGCATATGTATCATTAACCTACGAATTCAACCCCAATGACAAGTTTTAATGACATCATTTTTTTACAAAATATTTTAACTTGAAGTTAAGCATGGCTGAGTAAAGTTTAGTAAAGGGCATTTGCAACTGCCCAGTAAAGCATTCATCCGTAATCTATTTAGAACTTCAAGGCGCTATCAAGATTAAGGTGAATTGGTATTGCAGGCAGCCACAAATGCCTGCATATTTTAACGTAAATAGAGGATTAACATGAAAAAAATTACATTGAAGTTAGCGGTATTAAGCGCGCTGAGTGTGTTATCTGCACAAGCCATGGCAACTGGTTTGGTGGCTTTGCCATCAGCGGGTCTGGCGGTAAGCGCTGGTACTAATCAACCTGCAGGTACTACGCCTTATGTTACTTGTAATCCTACAGGCAACTTTGGTTCTACAGTACCAACAGCACCAACAGCTGGCGCAAATAATGATTGCGCGGTTTTTTTAAATACTCCAGCTACTTTTACAAGTGTAAATGCTAGTCCCGTTGCGGGCTATACATTGGTTCAATCAGTTAACTCATCTGTAGTTAATGCAAACGGAACGACACTGGCAAAAAGATGGCAAAAAACCTTTAGAACTTCTGATCAAAAAATGTGTGTGTATGCAACACAATTTCAAATGGATGCTACTAGCACTTTTGACTATAGCGCAAATAGATCAGGTGTAAACCCTATGGAAGTGAATGACATTGCTTTTGCAGGATTTAGTACTAACTCTAGTGTAAATGCTGGTTATTACTATTCAGGTACAGGAACGTCATCACCTGTATATCGAGTAGGTCGTAGTCATACTAGTGTTCAAATGCATGCTAGCGCGCTTCCAAGTTCTGCAAGTGTAGCAAGTACTTTTGTTCTAAGACCAATTACAACGAGTGCTCCAGCTGCAAGTACACAGATTAATGGACCTAGCCCATTGGGTACTGAGACATATCCGAACACTGCAACTGCTGCACAGCAGGCTGCAGCATTGAGTCCTAACTGGGTAATCTTTACTTTAGATTTAACGGGTGGTTCTGATGAAGATGGTAACGGAAACACTGCAGGCAGCACTACTCCGTATTCACCTTGGATGTACATTGAAGCTGCATGTAAAGATGTAACGCCTCTAGTGGCAGGCACTCCAGCTGCACTAACTGACGGTATTGTTTTACGCCAAACAGGGCAAGAAACACAGCCATGGGTAACGGTTAAAACGCCTAGTACGTACGCTCCACAAGGCGCTAGTGCAACATTGTATTAATGTATTAGTAATAACAGTAGGTTGATTTAAATGCAGCGGGGGCAAGCTCCTGCTGCACTAAATTTAAAAGTTTTGAAAGGCTAAAATGAAATTGAATGCATTCATGTTGTTGATAATTGCAGGCATGGGGTCGAATTTAACATTGGCGGCAGATGGCTTTGTCAAACTGCCTAAACAAGGTTTTGCTGACTCTGCTTATGTGCAATGTAATCCAACAGGTAATTATGGCGCTACAAAAGCAGTTGCACCAAGTGATGCTTCGAATAACGCTTGCTCTGTGTCTTCCACTAATTTAATGACTAGCCCAATGAATTCTCCTATAGAAGGTTTTAGCATGATTGGCATGCAGGTGAGTGGGGCAACTCTGCCAGCGTCATATACAGGAGCAAATGATGGTGTTGGTGTAGCAACCATTACAGATACTTTTTGGCGTAATAAAGAAAAGACAGAGTGTATTTTAAGCACACATGTACAAATGAATGATGTGTCGTTGGCAAATGGTCAATATTGGGAGGTGAACGATATTTTGCGCGCTGGTTTTAAAAATAAAGAAATTGAGGTTGCCTATTTTTACAAACCACAACCTGATGTAGAAGGTGGGAATGTTGAGATGCTTTTTCGTGCAGGTAGAACTTATAACAGCGTTAAATATAAAGAAAACCAAGCATTACCGAGCTTAAAAAATGCACCGCCAGTTAACAAAGGACTCAGCGATATCAATGCTGCAGCTGTAAGTGAAAATTGGGTAGACTTTACAACCGATATTAACTTTAAAGATCCAGATGGCTCAACACGCCAAATGACATCAATGTTTTACATTAAATATAACTGTGATGATCAAGAGCCAGTAGAAAAAGAAGGTGCAATACGCTTAAGAACTACGGGGCAGAACGGACAAGAGCCAATTCAAATTAATATTTCTGGGCTGGTTCCGAAAGATGGTCAGGTCGAGCTTTATTAGTAATTTTATTAAAGGAATTTATCCGTAATCAATTTAGAACTTCAAGGCGCTAATCAAGATTAAGGTGAATTGGTGTTGCAGGCAGCCAAAAATGCATGCTTATTTTAGTTAAAGGATACAGGCAATGGCTAAAAAGAATTTTAACTCAACAGAAACAACTTATACAGGAACATCCAGTGCGGATACCATCACTGGTAATAGTTTAGATAATACTATTTATGGTGGTAACGGTAATGACAGTATTTATGGTGTAGGTGGTAATGACTATATTGATGGTGGTTCTGGCAATGATTATATTAGTGGCGGTACAGGTGATGATGTTTTAATCGGTGGTACTGGTAATGACGTCATTTCAGGCGGCGATGGTGATGATTTCATTTCAACGGGCGATGGCACTACTAATAATGGTAATAACCTGCTTGATGGAGGTGCTGGAAATGACATCATTTTGGCTGGTTCTGGCAATGATTTGATTAGTGGCGGTGACGGTGATGACACTATCGACGCAGGTGACGGAGCAAATGTGGTAGTTGGGGGCGATGGCGCCGACTTTATTACATCTGGGGTAGGTGATGATGTGTTAATTGGTGGCGCAGGTAATGACCAGCTTTTAGCAAGTGATGGTGATGATGTATTAATCGGTGGTGATGGCGATGACTACTTGGATGGTGGGGCTAGTAGTGAGGGTGACGAAAGTGTAACAGGTAACGCATTTTTTATTGGTAATGGAAATGACTTTATATTTGGTGCGGATGGTAACGACTCATTTCTAGTTGAAGGAGAAATCACTGGTTTATCTGTAATTGATGGTGGTGTTTCAGAAGCTGATAACACGGGTATAGATGCAAGATACACAGAGCTTGAGGCAGATGAAGATACTGGTGTTTTAACTGCGTTAGATACGACAACAGGTACAAGAGTAAGTATCACAACTTTGGCGCAAGCTCAACTTGCTGAAACTGACGTTCAACTTAACCTAGTTACACGCCCAGGCTCAACAGCGCTTAGCACTTTTGCAACTACCATTGCTGGTTACAACTCTGTTGATACACTTGAGTTTAGCCAAAGCGGCGATTTCTCTGAATCACTTGCATTTACTGGTATTGAGCGTATTGAGCTGGCAAGTGGTGTAAACATTACTTTATCGGCTGAACAAATTAGTAATAATGGTGAGTCACTAGACTTAGGCTTTGTTAACCCAGGTGTGCATTTTTATGGTGTAGCTGGTGGAGCCAAAGAAAGCGTGACGGTTGCTTTGGAGTTTGAAGATGTAACCTTTACCCCAGCAGCAACGGTGGTTGGTGCAACAGAGGTTACTTACTCAAGTGCTGATTTCCAGTTAGATGACTTTACCGTTGCAGATTTATTCCACAATGTTGATGCTATTTATGATGCTACTGAAGGTGAAACTGGCAGCTATACACGTATTGATGGCGCGAATAATGCTGAAACTGTTTACGGCAGTGAAGGTGTTGATAACGCCACTATGCGTTTAGGCAATGATGTTTACCACGGCAATGGCGGTAACGATTTAATCGTTGGCCATGGTGGTGCAGATAAATTGTACGGCGATGCGGGTAATGACATTTTTACAGTGGGTGGTTTTGGCAGCGGTGTGCAAGGTACAACTAGCAAAGCAGATGATGGTAATGCTGAATGGATTAATGGTGCTAATGGTGATTTAGTAGTGGGTGGTTCGGGCACTGATACTTTCCGCATTACTACAGGCATTGGTGCAGATACACAAGCGCACGGCACGATTGTTTTGAATAACAGCAATTTCCAAAGTATGGAAGTAGTGCAAGTGGGTGCAACTGTAGGCCGCATTAATACTGAAAATGCAGCATTGCAATTGTTGAATGATCATTACTATCTTAAAGCTAGCGGCACTGTGGCAGATTTATCTAATACATTGGGCAATAACGGCGGCACGATTAATAACGTAGTGGTGGATGCTTCTGGCTTAACCACCAATGGTTTACGTTTTGAAGGTAATGGCAATACGCAAACATTTATTGGTACTACTAAAGCTGACGTGTTTGTGGGCAATGGTGGTAACGATACGTTAACTGGTGGCGCAGGTGCTGATAAGTTTGTGTTTGGTAAAGTGCATGAAATGGTAGTGACTGGTGCTGCAACTGCGCCACAAAGCTATGTAGATACTGCATTTAACTTAACTGGTGTTGATACCATTACTGACTTCTTGCATGGTACGGACAAAATCGAGTTGCATTTAGACCAATATGCTAATTTAGTAGGTTTTAGTGCGGCTAATTTGGTCAGTAGCGCATCTGGTGCAGCGGCTGACGCGAATGACTATTTGCTATTCAACACAACATCAAAAATGTTGAGCTACGATGCAGATGGTAACGGTGCTGGTGCAGCAGTTAATATTGCAACGCTTACTGGTGTTACAACCTTTACAGCAAGCGATGTGGTAGTGGTTTAGTCAAACTAAAGCGAGTGGATTTTATGCCACTCGCTTTTTTATTGATACTCAACTTTTAACACCCAACTCTAAATTTTCTTAAGAAGCTATTTTGAATAAAGCGCCTACTACATCACTAAAGAAGTCACTGTTGTCGATACTGCCTTTTTATCGTAAGGCAATGTTCTATGGGCTCTTTACAAACTTGATGTTGCTAGCGCCTTCATGGTACATGCTAGAGGTTTACGATCGTGTAATTAATAGCAGAAACACCACCACACTGATGATGTTGACATTGTTGGTAGTGTTTATTTATGTGGTGATGGAATGCTTAGAATGGGCGCGCAAAAAGCTCGTTGCTGAGGCAGCGGTTAATTTTGAAGCTAATTTAAATTACACCCTATTTAATGCTGCATTTTTAGCTAAATTAAAAACGTTTAACTTTCCTATTCAGCAAGTATTCGCAGACTTTAAAACAATTAAAGAAAGTCTGAGTTCACAAGCCTTAGTTGGTTTGATGGATATTCCATTTTGTTTTGTTTTTATTACGGCCTTATTTCTTATTCATCCAATGTTGGGTTGGTTTACGGTGATTGTTTTAGCATTTCAAATCGTATTGATTTTAATGAATCAAACCAAAGTTTATCAACAGATGAAGCAGGCGAATCAATTTGCTTTTGAAGCACAAACTTACTTTACGAGCGTCATCAGTAAAGCTGAGGTGATTAAGTCAATGGGCATGTTGCAAGCCCTTCAGCAACGTTGGTTAAGCAAACAGCAAGCCTTTTTATACTATCAATCGCAGGCTTCTGAAGTGGCAAGTAAAAATGCAGCATGGTCTAAATTTTTACAAATTATGCAAACTTCATTGGTGTTAGGCCTAGGTTGTTATTTAGTCATTAATAATGCACTTGAGCATGGTGGCGCAATGATGATAATTGCTTCAATTTTGGCGGCACGCGTGTTTTCTCCTTTTGTGCAATTAGTGTCGCAGTGGCGTGTACTTGCAGACGCACAAGAAGCCTATGGCCGACTGGATAGATTACTCGCTAATTATTCGGAAAATAAAACAGGCATGACTTTACCTCCGCCAACAGGTGAAGTAAGTGTTGAAGGTTTGAGTTATGCCTTGCCATTAGAGGGCAAGCAGAGTTCTGAACTGTTTCTTAAAAACATACAGTTTAAGCTTAATCCTGGTGAGGTGTTGGTTATTGCGGGGCCCTCGGCCTCAGGTAAAACAACCTTGAGTAAGCTATTGGTGGGTTTGCACCAAGCAACCAGCGGCAAAGTGCGTTTTAACGGTGTAGATGCTTATAAGTGGGATAAAGCTGAATTAGGACAACACATAGGTTACTTACCGCAATCCATTGAGTTAATGAATGGCACGTTGGCTGAAAACATTAGCCGGTTCAATGATGTTGATTATAAAAAATTAAATCAGGTTATTGAGTTGTTGAATCTTAGCGCGTTAATCGCTGATTTGCCTGAAGGTATTTTTACGCAAATTGGAACTGACGGCGGATTTTTATCTGGCGGACGTAGACAACTAATCGGTTTGGCACGCGCCATTTATGGCAGCCCTAAAATTATCGTTCTTGATGAACCAAATGCCAACCTTGATGAAGCTGGCGATAAAGCCTTGCAGACCATGATTAGTCACTTAAAAACACAGGGCTGCACATTCGTGATTATTAGCCATTTACATAATATTGTGAGCATTGCCGACCATTTGATGATTATGGTGAACGGGCAAGTCGTTCGCTACGGTAAACCTAGTGAAGTGATGGCTTCATTGCAAACACCAACCTTACACACTGCACAAAAAACGCAGGCAGGTGCCGCATGAAAAAGTTAAGTAAGCACCCGCTCATACATTACTTAGCGCCATTAAAAGTGGATATTCTTAGCATTGCTTTACTGAGCTTAATTGCTAATTTATTAATGTTGGCGCCAACTATTTATATGCTGCAACTTTATGATCGGGTAATGCAGAGTAAAAATGAGCTGACCTTGCTCACAGTGACTTTGCTTATTGCGGTGTTTATTGTGGCGATGGCCTTTGCGGAGTGGTTGCGTTCAATCATTACCATTAAAGCGGGGGTTAAGTTTGACCAGGCACTGAACGGCACCTTATTTAGTATTGCGTTTGAGCGCATGTTTACCTCAAAAACTGCCAATACGAATGAGTCCATGCAAGACCTCACGCATATTCGCCAGTTTATGACGAGTAATGGCTTATTTGCATTTTTTGATATGCCTTGGACACTCATTTATGTCGCCGTACTATTTATTCTTAATCCTTCATTGGGTTGGTTTGCCATAGTGTTTTGCTGCATTCAGTTTAGCTTAGCTGTATGGAATCAGTTCAGCACTGATGCACCAATTAAAACGGCCATGAAAGGTAATTTAGAAAACCAGCAATTTTTATTAAGCAAGGTAAGGAATTTAGAAACTTTACATGTGATGGGTATTTTGCCGCAGCTATACAAGCACTGGCAGAACATGCAAAAAGAAACCAGCACGCTAAATGACCACGCGATGCGTGTGCAAAATAGAAACCAGCATATCAACAAATTAACGCGCTACATCATGCAATCATTGATGTTAGCTGCCGCTGCCTTGTTGGCAATTAAAGGGGAAATTTCTATTGGTTCAATGATTGCATCGAACGTGCTGATCGCGCGGGCCTTGCAGCCGTTTGATATTGTGGTGAGCACTTGGAAGCAATATGTTCAGACCAAAGCCTCTATGCGGCGCTTAAATGCAACTTTAATTGAATCGCAAGTCAGTAAGATTAGCCTGCCATTAGACGGTATAAAGAATCAGGAAGCGCCGTATCAAGTTAGCCAGCTTCAAGATTCACATCACCAAGTGAAGGGTGAAATTACTCTAAATAAATTAAATTTTCGCTTGAATACGACACAAAAAGTTGTGTTGCGAAACTTGAGTGCACATATTCAACCTGGACAAATTCTTACCATCATGGGCCCGTCTGGCTCTGGCAAAACCACGCTAGCACGTTGTTTGGTTGGCGTTATCCCAGTCACTCATGGTGAGCTGCTAATTGATGATATTTCGATAGAGCAGATGGATCAACATCAGCTTGCCAATAGTTTAGGGTATTTGCCACAAGATGTTGGGCTGCTTGAAGGCACCATTGCAGAAAATATCGCACGCTTTAGTGCGTTAGATTCAGACGAAATTATTGTAGCAGCAAAAATGGTGGGTATGCATGACGTCATCTTGCGTTTGCCTTTGGGGTATGACACCAAAGTGGACGACTCTGGCTTGGCCCTGTCTGGTGGGCAGCGACAACTCATTGGCATCGCTAGAGCGCTTTATAAGTCTCCTTCTATCTTGGTGTTAGATGAACCTAATGCAAATTTAGATGAGCAAGGTGAAGAGCAGTTATTGCAGGTACTCCTGACATTTAAAAATTTAGGAAAAGCTGTGATCGTGATTTCGCATCGCACGAATATTCTGAAAGTGACTGACCAATTGTTGGTAATGAAAAATGGCGAAATTTTGCACCATGGTCCAAAAGAAATGGTGTTAATAAAGTTAAGCCATGACAACTTAAATAAAAACTCTAAACAGCAACAACAGGCAGCTTAAAAAATGGAAATGATTGCTCAGAAAAAATTGGTTAAAAATACTGACTTGGCCACTAAAAATTCAGTAAGAGGGATAAGCAGTAATGATTTAAATAATTACGCCAATAACAAGACGCCTAGTCGCTTGGGGCTACTATTTTTATTATTTGGACTGACTGGGTTTTTGCTATGGGCTGGCTTTGCTCCACTGGATGAAGGCGTGCCAACCGAAGGCATTGTGAATGTAGAAAACAATCATAAAGTGGTACAGCATTTAACTGGTGGAATTGTTAAAGCACTTGCGGTGAGTGAGGGCAAGGAAGTTAAAGCTGGAGATGTGTTATTGACGCTAGATGATGCTGTTGTTAAGGCTAAGTATGAAGAAGTAAAGCAGCATTATATGGGCTTAAGGGCGCAAGAAAGCCGCTTAATTGCAGAAAAAACAGGGGCTAAAACCATACAGTTTCATGAAGACTTAATCAAGCACCAGAGTGACGTTTATGTACAAAAGCACATGCTCAATCAGTCACAGTTGTTGCAATCTAGGCAAAATGTATTAAGCGCTGATGTCATGGCAATACAGGAATCTATACAAGGGCAAAAGGCACTCATTGAGGGCGACAAAGGCGTTCTAAGTAGTTACCAATCTCAACTTTCACTATTAAAAGAGCAACTCAACGATATTAAGCCTTTGGTGCAGGAAGGCTATGCCCCTAGAAACCAGCAAAATGATTTAGAGCAAAAAGTGGCTCAAACAATTGGGCAAATTGCCAATACGCAAGCCAGTATATTGCGCAGTAATCGTGCAATATTGGAGCTAAATCAACGCATGATGACGCGCCGGGAAACAGAAAAAAAAGACATTGATACAGAAATGGCGCAGGTGAATTTGGCTGTTCAGTCAGAAGCAGAGCGCTTTAAAGCCTTAGCAGAAGAGCTTAATCGCGCCTCAATTCTCTCTCCAGCATCGGGCCAAGTGATTGGCTTGCAAGTGCATACATTAGGCGCGGTAATACAACCTGGGCAAAAAATTATGGACATCATCCCTATGGGCGAGCCGCTTATTTTAGATGCAAAGATTCCTCCAAATCTGATTGATAAAGTACATGCAGGGCAAGATGCAGATGTACGTTTTTCAACATTTGCTAACTCTCCACAATTGTTGGTAGAGGGCAAAGTAAATACTATTTCTAAAGATTTGGTTGTAGAAAGTGCTGCGAATACTGGCCGTCCCAATGAAAGTTACTATTTAGCCAAAATTTCAATTACCCCAAACGGCATGAAAGTATTGGGTAAGCGCACATTGCAGCCAGGCATGCCAGTGCAAGTGGTGATTAAAACAGGTGAGCGTACTTTATTAACCTACTTATTGCATCCGTTAACCAAGCGTATTGCTGCCTCAATGAAAGAGGAATAACGGATACAAAATGATTAAAACTGATTTAAAAATGCTAGGCATATTGTTGCCCTTATTGTTGCTATCAATGCCATTGCAGGCAGCTGAGAGTTTATTGAGCTTGTATCAAGCCGCCTTAAATTATGATGCTCAATATAAAGGCGTAGTTGCGAATAATCAGGCGGATAGAGAAGAGCTTGAGAAGGCGCGCGCAGGGTTTTATCCAAAGGCGCAATTATCAGGCAGTGTTGGTCGCGGGAATACGGATCGTACGACGCAATCGTTATCTGGCGCAATTGACACCCACTTAAACTACAACACACAAAATTTAGCGCTTACAGTAAGGCAGCCGATCTTTAATAAAGAAACAATCGCTGGTTACAGAAGCGCACAAGCCTTGGTGAAAGGTAAAGAGTCATTGCTGCAAAGCGAAACCTCTAGCTTGATGACGAGAATTGCCAATGCGTATTTCGAATTGTTGTATGCGCAGGAAAAATCAAACGTTCTGCAAAAACAAATCGATGCGTTTAGTCAGCAGTTAGATCAAGCGAGTAAACGCTACCAGCATGGCGTAGGCACAGTGACGGAAGTGAGTGAGGCGCAAGCTAGTTTAGACATTGCGCAGGCAGATTTGGTGGAGGCAAACAATAATGTCAATGCCTATCAAGGCATACTTAGCAATATCACAGGTCATGAAGTTAATGATTTGGCAAAAATTAACCCTGAAAAAGTGCTAAACCTCAACTCGAATTTTGAGACGCTAGACTATTGGCTTAAAACGGCCATGGAAAATAATCCTGAAATAATTGCGACTCAGTATGCGCTTGAAATGGCTCAGCAAGAAGTTGAAAGAAAACAAGCGGGACATTACCCAACCTTAGATTTGGTGGGTGCACGTTCATATAGCGAGAATGACAGTAACAATACACTAGGTGCTAAGTTTGATACAACGACAGTTGCATTGCAATTTAGCATGCCGCTTTATGCAGGGGGTTATGTTAATGCCGCAGTAAGGCAGTCGCTAGATAAGGTTGAAGCGGCTAGAGAAGAGCTTAATTTAAAAACAAGAGATACCAATACTAATATTAAAAAATATTTTCTGCAGATGCAAAGTGAGCAGCTTGCAATACAAGCTTATAAACAAGCAGTTAAATCTAGCGAAATAGCCCTTGATGGCACTTCTAAAAGTTTTACAGGCGGCCTCAGAACAAATATAGACGTGCTGAATGCGCAACAGCGCCTTTACGAAAATAAACTGAAATTAAGTAAATCTTACTACGTGCTAGTCAACGATTTTCTCAATATTAAGCATGCTGCGGGTGTGTTAAACGAAGCCCAATTGCAGAATATGGGGCAGTTTTTTTATGATTAATTATAGGATGAAGTAAACAATGTTAAATATGAAAGCTAGTGCAGTGGCATCTAAACCATTGGACAATAACAGAGGATTTACCTTACTAGAACTCTTGGTAGTGATGGTCATTATCGGCTTACTTGCTGGCTACGTAGGGCCCAAGTATTTTGCGCAAATTGATAAATCTAAAGTTAAAACCGCTAAGGCGCAAATTGATTCTTTGGGCAAAGCCTTAGACCAATACAAATTAGATACAGGCCATTACCCAAGCACCGAAAATGGCCTAATTTCACTTAACTTAGCGCCAGCCAATGAGCCTAAGTGGCGAGGTCCTTATTTGGCAAAAAAAGTACCTATCGATCCTTGGGATAAGTTTTATGAGTACAAAATGCCTGGGGAGCATGGAGATTATGACTTGTGGTCCTTTGGTAGTGATGGTCAGAGCGGTGGTAAAGATGATGCGGCAGATATTGTGAGTTGGGAATGACGGTTTAAGTTGGGTACATGATGAATTTTAATATTGGTAAAAATAATCAATGAAATTTGAGCTAAAAGTTGCTTTAGGTGATGCGGTTAGTTTGTTGGCTTTAGAAGCTAGCAATGCCGCACAAGCACGCTCAGCGGCTGAGTCGCAGGGTTTCAGTGTGTTGAATGTTAAGGCGGCTGGGCTCTCATTTGGCAATCTATTCAGCACAAAGTCAGCTAAAACTAAATTTAATTTAATGCTATTTAGCCAAGAGTTATTGGCACTGTTGGAATCTGGTTTGAGCTTAGTAGAAGCGATAGAAGCTTTGGCTGAAAAAGAGCAACAGGCGGAATCAAAAGCGGTATTGAATCAGGTGATGGTGGCTCTGTATGAAGGCTTGCCTTTTTCTACCGCGCTAGAAAAAGAGCCTCAGGTATTCAGCCCGCTATATGTTGCTCTGATTCGTTCAAGCGAGCGTACGGGCGACATGGTGCAAGCCCTAGCGCGGCATGTGACATATCAAACGCAGATTGACACAGTGCGTAAAAAGATTGTTACTGCATCAATTTACCCCGTTTTGCTTTTAGTAGTGGGTGGATTGGTTGTGCTGTTTTTGCTAGGTTATGTTGTGCCTAAATTCAGCACAATTTATGAAAGTACGGGAGCAGATTTACCATGGATGTCACAGTTATTATTAAGCTGGGGACGTTTGCTGCAAGAGCACGGTAAAGAAGTATTCGCCACGTTTATTGCCATGGTGGCTTTGTTAGGTTTTACGCTGAGTAGGCCAAGCGTGCGTGCAGCCATTATGCGTAAAGTTTGGCAAATTCCAGCGTTGGGAGAGGCCATGCGTATTTATCAATTGGCAAGATTTTATCGCACTTTGGGCATGTTGCTGCGCGGTGGTATTCCATTGGTGACAGCCATGGGCATGGTGTCTTCCTTATTGCAGCCATTGTTACGCAGTAGTTTAGACAAAGTGATTGTCGATGTGCGCGAAGGTAAGCCGATGTCTGCCGCGATGGAGCAATATGGCATGACCACCTCGATTTCAATCCGCATGCTGCGTGTGGGCGAGCGCACTGGGCAAATGGGCGACATGATGGAGCGTATAGGTGCGTTTTATGATGAGGAAATTTCTCGTGTGGTGGAATGGTTAACTAAGTTGCTGGAGCCTGCCTTGATGATCATCATCGGTTTGGTTGTTGGTTTAGTGGTGGTGCTAATGTATATGCCGATTTTTGAGTTAGCTGGGAGCATTCAGTGACAGGCATGCTTAAAAAATCTGAGTTTGAAAATGTTGTGGCAATTAATGCGCATCATGAAATTCCTACTAATGCGGACAATCCAATCAGCATTGAGCAGGTGAATCGCGCCAAAGCTATCGCTAGCCAAACCAAGCAGCCGTTGTTAGAGGCTCTGGAAGAAATCTCAGAATTAAGCACAGATGATTTCCTAACTGCGCTTGGGCAATTGATGCATTTCCCAATTTTTAACATGTTGCAGCTATATGAAATGACGCCAGATTTTGAATTGCTAACTTTTGCCGATGCTAGCAAGCATGGCTGCGTAGCATTGCGAAATAACGAGAATAGTTTGTACCTCATACATGCCAATCCGTTTGATAGCCATTTGCAAAGTAAAGTGGATTTAATGATTCATCAGCCATTGATTTGGGGGCTAGCGCATGCGACGGATTTAAGCACTTTTCTAGCACATCACGAAACCAACATGCGTGCCATGGATGGATTAACAATAGAACATGCAGAGTCGCAAAATACTCAAAATGGCATCGAAGATATTTCTTTACGTTCGATTAGCGAAGATACCAGCCCGGTGGTTAAGTTTGTACGCTCAACACTTTATGACGCACTTAAAGCTGGTGCGAGTGATATACACATGGAAACTGATGCACATGGCCTTACCGTGAAGTATCGCATAGATGGCGTGTTGAGCTTTGAGGGCGGAATTCAAGGTATTGCCCAAGCGGAACAAGCGATTTCGCGAATTAAAGTCATGTCTGAGCTTGATATTGCTGAAAGGCGAGTTCCGCAGGATGGGCGCTTTAAAGTGCTTGCAACAGGCGGAGAGGGTAAAGTGCGCGAGGTCGATTTGCGTGTATCTATTATGCCTAGCGTATTTGGCGAAGATGCAGTTTTACGAATTTTAGACCGCAAAGCCTTAAGTGATGAAGCCAAAGGTTTAAGTCTAGAAACGCTAGGTTTTGAGCCAGACATCATGGCGCGCTTCCGTCGGCTTGCCGAAGAACCCTATGGCATGTTGCTGGTGACAGGCCCGACAGGTAGCGGTAAAACCACCACGCTGTATGGCATTCTGTCTGAAATTAACAATGGCGAGGACAAAATAGTCACCATTGAAGATCCCGTGGAATATCAATTGCCAGGCATATTGCAAATTCCCGTGAATGAGAAAAAAGGTCTTACCTTTGCGCGTGGTTTACGCTCTATTTTGCGCCATGACCCGGACAAAATAATGGTCGGTGAGATTCGTGATGCTGAAACCGCGCAAATTGCCGTGCAATCAGCGCTAACGGGACATTTGGTACTCACCACCGTGCATGCCAATAGCGTGTTTGATGTAATCGGTCGTTTCACCAATATGCAAGTAGATCCTTACAGTTTCGTATCTGCCATTAACGGCATCATGGCGCAGCGTTTAGTGCGTATCAATTGTGCACATTGTGTCGTTGAAGACACGCCAGATGCTGCGCTGATAACGAAGTCTGGGCTGACGCAAGAGCAAGCAGCGAGTTTTAATTTCAAAAAAGGTCAAGGTTGTGGCCAATGTCATGGCACTGGCTATAAAGGCCGTAAGGCCATTGCAGAGTTGCTGTGCTTTAACGATGTGATACGCGAGTTAATTGTGACGCGTGAACCCGTCAGAAAAGTAAAAGAAGCCGCTAGCGCCAATGGCACACGCAGTATGCGAGAAGCATCGCTAGATTTAGTTAAACGTGGTGAAACCACATTACAGGAGATTAACCGTGTTACTTCATTGGTTTAAATCATTATTCAAAGATGAGCTATGGGTGTTTATTTATCCGCGGTGCATAGTGTTTCTGCGCATTACTAGGCCCTTACGCAATGGGCTAAAACAAGAAATATTGCACAAGAAGGTGATAGTGCTACCACTGAGCATAGCCAATAAAAGCAATGAATCTCAAAGTTGGGACGTGCTAACGCAGCACTTGAAAAAAGGGTTAACAAATAAAAAGTGGCAAGGTACTACACCCATCGCTATCGTTTCTAATGAATTTGCGCGATATGCCGTGATTCCTTGGAACGCAGAGCTAGCTGTTGAAACTGAGCGTAAAGCTTATATGCAACATTGCTTTAATTTAGTTTATGGCGACACTGCTAAAACTTGGGATTTGCGTATGAGCGAGCCTAGCTTTGGTCACTCAGCCATCGCTAGTGGAATTGATCAGGGCTTATTACAAGCCTTACATGATGTCTTTAATACGGCCGATATGACCTTAAGCGCAGTTTATCCGCAATTAATGCTGGCCATTAATCAAACAGTAGGCGAGGTAAAAAAACAGAAGAAACCACTTAGCTTCTGGCTCGTCGCCATTCAAAGTGACCGTATATGTCTCACCTTATTGATAGAAGGTGGCTGGCGTCTAGTTAAAAATGTAGCGATAGAAACGGATGTTTCCTCCCAAGTGTCGGCTTTAATTCAGCGCGAAATGGTGAACTGCAATGTGCAGGATGAACTGCCTGTTCTGGTCTACTGGCCTGAATATCAAAGAAATCAGCTTCTAACGCTGGTCAATAATAAAGCTATTAAAGTGCTGCCTCATCAATTTGATATGCAAAGTCGCAAAACTCAAAATACTACGCAAGATTGGGCACGCGCATGAATCACATAGGCCTAAACCATGTGTTAAGGACACATAAAATTGATGTGCTTGCGATTTCATTATTGGTGATAGGCAACATGTTGAGCATTGCACTTTTTCTGTATTGCCATCAGCTATCAAGTGAAACTGAGTTATTACAACTTGATTTACGTCAACGGTTAGATGCAACGAATAAGCCGCGCTTGAATCGCACTTTGTCACAAATAAATGCCAAGGAGTACGCAGTAAAGCATGATGAAATCAGTGGAGTAAATGCGGCCATTAAAGAAATTGTATTGCCTTGGCCCGCATTATTTAAGTCCCTAGAAGCAGTGGATAGCACGGACGTTAAGTTGTTAGCTTTGGAGCCCAATCCAAAGCAGCGCACTTTGCATATTACGGCTGTGGCCTTAGATACAGGCAGCATGATGCGTTACGTGAGAGAGTTAACGCAGCAACGCGTACTTAAAGAGGTGGTATTACAGTCACAAGAAACGACTGATATTAGTGGGCAGACAGTGATTAGATTTGTGGTTGGTGCAGCATGGAAAGTCTAAATTTAGCTTTGCGACCAAATCACTTGGTTCAGGTTTTTAAATACAAAGTTAGGCAACTTTTCTGGCAAACATTAGGCTGGAAAGGCTTGGCTGGGCTTTTACTCATTATTGGAAGTGTAAGCTATCTCATCATTGTTGCAGCGCCTAAAGCACAGCAATTGCAACAGTTACAAATGAAAGTGGATGCAGTTAAAGCTAACCCAAAACGGAATGTTAGCAATCGCACCAATAATTCCCCATCTGACATTATCAGAATTTTTTATGATGTGTTGCCTACGCAAACCGAAGCGAGTAGCAAGATTAGCGAGATTCTTCGCGTGGCTACTGACAATGGCTTAGTCATCAATAAGGTGGAATATGAGCAGCCACTTTCAGTCTCGCCACTCATACAGTACCAAATCAAATTGCCATTAACGGGCAACTATATGCAAATTAGACAATTTATCAATCAAGTACTGAATACCTTGCCGTCTATTGCGCTGAATGACATTAGTTTGAAACGCGAAGACATCGCAACAGATTTAGTTGATGCGCAAATTAAATTTACTTTATATCTGCAAAAAGCGCAGCAGTAGCGGCTATGGTATTGATAAAAAAATATGGCGTTTGGTTGGCTTTGTTATTCACTTTAGCCGTTACCGTATGGGTCTCACAACAAGAGGAAGCTGAAGAGTTTGTGGAGGCTACAGGTAAAGTTGCAGTCGCTTTAAATGGTGATAAAAAAGTAAGGCTCACGCAACAAGAGTTACCTACAGCAGATGCTACAGAAACAAAACAGGATAGCCAGCCTGTGAGCTTACCTACTGATCTCGGGATTCAGAGATCGCTAGATAATGATGTGCCAAAAAACATCTTTACGCCTTTTTTGACTATGCAAAATAACCCAGATATGAATGCCGAGCCTGCCATCACCTTGCCAGCGAATCCATTTGTTTATGCAGGAAAAATTATCGAAGACGGCACCTTGGTGGTGTTTTTGATTGATGGCGAAAAAAGCCATGCTGTGAAATCAGGCGATGTGATTGAAGATACTTGGGCGATTAAATCCGTCACGCCACCAACAATGACACTTAAATACATTCCCCTAAAAATTGAAATACAGATGGAAATTGGAGCAAACAGTTGAATTTATATCGTTTGAATAAAAGTGGTCTGCAAGCCCTAGTGTCAGGTAATTTTATTGTGCTGCTAGCATTTTTAATGTTGCTCACTAGCTGTGCAGGCTTAAATGCTAAGCAAGAACCAGCCAGCAGTAATATGCAAGCTCAAGATAGCGTGGCCTACGAAGAAGCGAACCAGCTGATATTAAAAGGTGATACAGCGACAGGTATAGCCAAGTTGCAACAGTTGGTGAAGTCATATCCAGAAAATGCGCAATACCGCACTAATCTCAAGATACAACAGTCCTCGCAAATTAACACTTTGCTTAAAACAGCAGACGATAAAAGTCGGCTTAATCTATTAAGTGATGCAGAGCTTGCATATCAGCAAGTATTAGTTTTGGCGCCAGATAATCAGCGCGCGCAAGACGGCTTGCGTCAAATAAGTTTATTGCAGAATCACGCCATGATGCTCACGAACGCAAAGTCCGCATTTGACAAAAATGATGACGATACTGCTTTGAATATACTGAGATCAATATTAGCGGAAGACGCAAATGACCAAGGTGCGCGAACCTTATTTGAACAAATAGAGAGTAAGCAGAATAAAAAAATAACAGCTATACCGCAAATTAAAACCGCTTACAAAAAACCAATTACTTTGGAATTAAAAAATGTGCCGATTAAAACGGTGTTTGAACTGATTGGTAAAACGGCCAATATTAATTTTATTTACGATCAAGAATTAAGAACTGACCTCAATACCAGTATTTTTGTGCGAAATTCAAGCATAGAAGATGCGATTCAAGTGATTTTGACCTCTAATCAACTGGGGAAAAAAGTATTGAATGACAACACATTGCTGATTTATCCCTTAAGCCGTAGTCAAGAATATCAAGAGCAATATGTGCGCAGTTTTTATCTCAATAGCATGGATGCTAAGCGTGCCATGAGCATGATTAAAACCGTCGTCAAATCTAAAGATATTTACATCGATGAAAAGCTTAATACGCTCATCATGCGTGATACCGCTGAGGCCATTCAGATTGCTGAAAAACTCATCGCCTCACAAGATATGCTAGAGCCAGAAGTGATGCTTGAAGTTGAAGTGATGGAAATCAATCGCAAGAATCTGGAGGCAATCGGCATTAAATATCCAACGCAAATGAGTGTTGGCGTGCAGGGTAAATCAACCACTACAGATGGGGTGGTGACTACTACACCAGGCAGATTAACCATAGCGGAGCTTAAAAGTTTTAACTCTGGGCTGGGTGTGTTTAGTGTGAGTGACCCTGTACTCGCACTGAATTTATTGCAACAAAATACAGATACAAACTTACTGGCAAACCCACAAATTCGTGTCAAAAATAGAGAAAAAGCAAAAATCCACGTGGGCGACAAAATACCTGTGCTCACTAGTATTGCCAATTCCACGGGCTTTGTTTCGCAAACAGTGAGCTATATCGATGTTGGTATTAAGCTAGATGTGGAGCCAACCATATTGTTGCAGAATCGGGTGAGTATTAAGGTTGGTTTAGAAGTCAGTAACGTAACAGATCAAGTGAAAACAGATTCAGGCGTGCTGGCTTATACCATCGGTAGTCGCAATGCCAATACCGTTCTGCAGCTAAAAGATGGCGAGACGCAAATTTTGGCGGGTCTATTTAGAGATGATAGCCAAAATATCTCTAATAAAGTACCTGGATTATCTAGCCTGCCATTCATCGGCAGGCTGTTTGCAGATAAAAATAATGACAGGCGTAAAAATGAAATCGTATTACTTATTACGCCGCGTATTTTGCACAATATAGCACCGGCCAATGCAGTTTATACGCTATTTCCATCAGGCGTTAATCACGCCAGTGGACGTAGTACTAAGGCACTGGAGCAACAGTCTGCTGTAGCCGAGCCTGTGCAAGCGCAAGTTGCGACACCGCAAAACACTCAAACTGAACGTGCACAAGTTGATCAAAACTTCGCTAATCAGTTGCTACAGCCTGACCTAGATGCAAACGCGAATGGAAATGCCGGTAAAGCTACAGAAACGAACAGTGGCGGCACTGTTTATAAAGCGCAGTAAGACTCAGTCAACCGTGATGAGAGCTATACCTAATCATAAAGGATTTACGCTGATCGAACTGTTGGTTGCCTTAGTCTTATTGGCGCTGCTGATGACTGCCGCTTCGCCATTGATGCAACTCACTGCGCAGCGCAATAAAGAGCAAGAGTTGAAAAGAGCGCTATGGCAGATTAGGGACGCGATAGATGCCTATAAACAAGCTTCTGACGATGGCTTAATTAAGAAATCTGTTGATCAATCTGGCTATCCTGCCTCGTTGCAGCAACTAGTCATAGGCGTGGAAAATATACAGGATACAAAAAAACGCAAAATATTTTTTATGCGTAATATTCCACGCGACCCCTTTGCCACAGACGCCACGGCTAGCGCAGCGGAAACTTGGGGTAAACGCAGTTATAGTAGCTCTTATGACAAGCCAGAAGAGGGTGAAGATGTTTACGATGTGTATTCACTTTCTCATGAAGTTGGTATTAATCAACAAGCTTATAGTGAGTGGTGATGATAAAAGTCGTTATGAAAAATACTGGCAAAAAAAATGGATTCACTTTAATAGAAATACTAGTAGTGCTAGCCATTATTGCCACACTACTTAGCTTAGTCACTCCACGCTATTTTGACTCCATGAGCCGTTCTAAAGAGAAAATCCTAAAGAACGATTTAATCGTGATGCGTGAAGCGATTGATAAGTTTTATAGCGATAAAAATGCTTATCCTGATTCGCTAGAAGACCTAGTGCAATACAAGTATCTGCGTGCGATACCAACAGACCCGATTACCGATAGTGCTGTTACCTGGCTATTCTCTCCGCCGCTAGATATTGAAATGAAAGGCGTTATTTACGACATTCATAGCGGTTCGCAAGATATTGCATCTGATGGTAGTCACTATGCTGATTGGTGAACATCAATCGAGTCATTCAAGTAGGTATCAGTCTGGATATGTATTGGTTGGGTTGCTTATTCTGATCATGGTTGCAGGCTATGCTTTAGCCGCAGCTGGCACAAAATTTAGCGAAGCTAGAAAGCGTGAAAGAGAACAAGAGTTACTTAAAGTCGGAGACACTATCCGCAAAGCAATTGGCAACTACTACAATCAAACTCCTAGCGTTGTAAAACAATATCCGCCCAATTTGGAGGCTTTACTAAAAGATGAGCGATTTCCTCAACCGAAGCGCTATCTACGTAAACTTTATTTAGACCCTGTCACCCAAAAAGAAGGATGGGGCATTCTTGAAGCGCCTAGTGGTGGCGTAATGGGTGTTTATAGCTTATCCGCTGCAAAACCCTACAAAACTAAGAACTTTAGATTGATGTACCGCCATTTTGAAAATAAAAAATATTATGGAGAATGGTATTTTGCTTATGTTCCTTTAGCTATCCCAAAATAACTCTAAGCTTGAATTTAATTTCTAGTAAATAGAAAAGTTAACGGCTGTTAAAGGCTTCTTGGCTAAATCAGATACCAAAATTGAGCGTCTTATTAATGGGGAAAAGACAGCGTAAAAATTGAAGTTAAATAGATACTGCTCTAGCGTAATATATTTTTAATCTAACCAGCACTCGATTTCTTAGCTTTTCTTATAGTGCTACTTAAGTATGGAACAAATCTTCCTTTAGTATAAATCGGGTGGGCTGGCATAACAAAGCCATGAGATAACTCATAATTAATTTTAGGGAGGATTTCATCTGCTAAATCGTCGATTAAAAATGGAGTTTTATCACTGTAAGATTCATTATGCTCATCTTTTTTACCTTCATTTTCATGACCAACATAAGCTCTTTTTACTTCTTCACCAGCTCTATTTCTTTTTAGACAGCCAATTAGTGTTGTTCGAAATGAGTGAAAATCTTTTCCTTTTGTAATCCCTAATTTTGTTCTAAATAGTCCATAGTCTTGACTAAATCGATGCGTCAACCGATCGCTCACTGGTTTCATATACGGAAATAACGTAATGGCATTCTCATTTCCATAAACTTTCCTAACATCATTTATATACTCTATAAAACCAGATTTTATGATTTCAGGGTGTAATGGGATTGTTCGTACGCTTTGTATGTTTTTTCCTTTTTTTAGCTTGAGTTGCCATTTACCTGATTTGTATTCATTTATGTCGTTTATTTCAATGGCACCTAATTCCTCGAGTCGAGCTCCTGTGTAAAATGCCATTAAAGGTAACCAGTACATACATGGTTTTCTAATCAGTTCGCGCATTTCTGGATTAAATATTTTTATAAAGTCTTTGGATTCGTAGGGTATGCGTGGTTTTCCGCCTTTAAGTTGAAGTTCAGCGCGTTTGTTTTTATTTAACTTTAGACTTACCACTGGGTTGCGATTACAGCGATCATGTTCAAGGCACCAATCAAAAAATATTTTATACGTATTATTTTTACTATCTTGACTTGAAGGGACTAACGAGTCTATTGTCTTAGCTCTCCACGTTGCATATGCATCAGGATCTATATTTTTAATTGAAAGATTTCCCCCAAACCCTTCAATCAGTTTTTTAAAAGCAGTGTTCCAAAATTGTCTTGTTTTAGGTTTTACGGAGCTATCTCTTTCTGCTCGGTAATCATCAATGCATTTTTGTAGAGACCATTCTTTAGTGCTCAATTCATTTGTTTTTGTATTCGAATGTGGCTGAGAATTTTTGAGCTGTAATACAAGTGCTAAAGCTTCCATTAAATTGGCATGATCTTCTGGTGAACCATCAGTATGAATTTCCATATCACCAGTTTTTATCGTATAGACTTTTGTATTAGCCTGACCACTAAGAAGCTTATCTAGAATATCTTTTGGTATCGTCATATGTTTACCAAGTGTATAGGCAATATTCTTTGCAATCAACGGATCTCGAGTTTTAAGGCTCCGCTTAATATCTAAGCCTCCATGTGAAACTCTAATGTAGTAAATGCCGTGACGGCTTTTCCATAGATGGCTTGCTAGTTTCATAGTACAATGGATCACATGTTTGGATCACCATACGATACTGGTAAGAGATTTTTATAACATATTGAAGTGTAAAGATGTTTTTCGAAATTGGTGCCCAAAAGAGGACTCGAACCTCCACACCCGAAGGCACATGGACCTGAACCATGCGCGTCTACCAATTCCGCCATTTGGGCAACTATATGGTTTAGCCATTACACCGCTAAGATTCAGGCTTAGGCTAATAGTTGCGGTGAATTTTATATTAAAGGTAAGCTTTGTCAATGACAAAAAATAGTAACAAAAACAAAACTAATAGAAGTTCTGATCCTCACGCAGAGCGTGAAGCGGGTCGATACGACACACCATTGCCGAGTCGTGAGCTTATTCTCACTACGATGAGCGATCAAGGCATTCCACTGAGTGTGGAACAGCTCTATCTATTGTTAGATATTAGTGAAGATGAGCGAATCATTTTCAACAAGCGTTTGAACGCAATGGAGCGCGAAGGTCAGATTATTAAAAACAGAAAAGGCGCATTATGTATCGCCGATAAGCTGGATTTGATTGCAGGCGTGATTCAAGGTCACCCTGACGGTTTCGGCTTTTTAATTCCTGATGACAAAACAAAAGTAAGTGGCGAAGATATATTCTTAAGCCCTAAAGAAATGTCGCAAGTAATGCACGGCGACCGCGCTATGGTGCGTATGAGTGGCTTAGATAGAAAAGGTAGACCTGAAGGTAAGATCGTTGAAGTCCTTGAGCGCCGCACGCAAAAGCTTGTCGGACGTGTGATGCAAACTAGTGGCGTGACGATTGTTGCGGCTGAAGATAAGCGCATCAACTTGGATATTTTGATTCCTTATCACTTAGATATGGGCGCTAAAGCTGGACAAGTGGTAATGGTCGAATTAACTGGGCAGCCGTCATCGCTAGCACAGCCTATGGGTAAAGTGGTTGAAATCTTAGGTAATTATGCCGATAGCGGCATGGAAATTGAGATTGCATTACGTAAGCACAACTTACCGCATGAATTTAGTCGTGAAGCGACTAATCAGGCCGAAGCTTATCCGCGCTTGGTTCAACCTGAAGATTATAAAGGTCGGATTGACTGTCGTGAAATGCCGTTGATTACTATTGATGGTGAAACCGCGCGTGACTTTGATGATGCGGTTTATGCCGAGCCGCAAGGCAAGGGCTGGCGTTTAGTAGTGGCGATTGCCGATGTGAGTTTTTATGTGAAGCCCAACGATGCTTTGGATAAAGGTGCTTATGACCGTGGAAACTCGGTGTATTTTCCGCGACGCGTGATTCCTATGCTGCCAGAAGCGCTTTCCAACGGCTTGTGCTCGTTGAATCCTGATGTTGAACGTCTGTGCATGATTTGTGACATGCAAGTTGATGGCGCGGGTATTGTGAAGCAATATAAGTTTTATCCTTCGGTGATGCGTTCGCAAGCGCGTATGACATACACCAAAGTGCATGAAATTTTGCAAAATCCAGAAGGTGAGTTAGCACAAGAGTACGCATGGCTGATGCCACATTTACAGCATCTCAATAGTGTATACAAATTGATGTTGGTGCAGCGTCAAAAACGCGGCGCAATTGAATTTGAGACATCAGAAACCATTATGGAGTTTAATGACCAAGGCAAAATTGAGCGTATTGTGCCGAGTACACGTAATGAGGCGCATAAGCTAATTGAAGAGTGCATGTTGGCTGCCAATGTTTGTGCGGCGGATTTCTTGAAGGCGCACGAGCATCCTGCTTTATATCGTATCCATGAAGGACCAACCCCTGAAAAACTAGAGCTATTGCGTGCGTTTATGGGCGAGTTTGGATTTGGGGTAGGTGGTGGTGACACACCGCATGCGAAAGACTACGGCAAGCTCTTAGAGCGCATTAGAGAGCGTCCTGATGCGCAGCTATTGCAGACAGTATTGCTGCGTTCTATGCAGCAGGCTGTTTATAGCCCAGATAATCTGGGGCATTTCGGTTTGGCTTACGAGGCTTATGCCCATTTCACTTCGCCAATACGTCGTTATCCTGACTTGTTGATTCATAGAGCCATTAAAGCCGTTTTAAATGGAGATAAATACAAAGCGGGTAGTTGGGCTGACTTAGGTGTGCATTGTTCGATGACAGAGCGTCGTGCTGATGATGCAACCCGCGATGTGACCAATTGGCTCAAATGCTTCTACATGCAAGATAAGATCGGTGAAGTGTTTGAAGGAACAGTGGCTGGCGTGACCAGTTTTGGTCTATTTGTTGCGTTGGATGGTGTGTATGTGGAAGGTTTATTGCATGTCACTGAACTAGGTAATGATTACTTCCATTTTGACAAAGCACGGCATGAAATGGCGGGCGAACGGACAGGTGTGCGGTATCGTTTAGGTGATAGACTTACTATTAAAGTAGCGCGCGTAGATTTGGAAACCACCAAAATAGATTTTGTTTTAGTGAATAAAAACAATACACTGGATGATGATGTTGAAGTTGACTCTTCAAAAGACAGTACAAGTAATAAGTTGCGCGGTGGTGAGCGAAAACCTGTAAAATCCAGCACGCAATTTGGTGATAAGTTTGGCGATAAACCGGCTACAAAAAACACGCCTAGAACTGCATCAAAAACAGGTGGAAAATTAACCTTGGGCGTTAAGCCTAAGTCAAAATCCAGTTCAAAAGTGGTGAGTAAAACGGCTGGAAAGAATCCACCTAAGCCGACTAAATCAAAAAAAGCCAGTAAAAAGACAAGTAAACGTTAACAATTTAACGTTAATAAACATATGGTAAGAATTAACTGTTAAGAATTAACTATAAGGTAAAGAAATGAGCGATGCCCGTATTTTATTTGGCTTTCATGCCGTATTAAGCCGTTTGCGCCAACACGGTGCAAGTGTGCAAGAGATTTTGATTGATCGCGACCGCATGGACGCACGTATGAAAGATTTGCTCAAGATGGCAGAGGCAGCAGGCGTGCGTACGATGGAAGTAGAGCGTAGCCGCTTAGATGGTATGGCAGGTATGAACGGTCGTCACCAAGGCGTGATTGCGCGTGTGGTTGATACACCCATTCCATATAAAGATATTCACGATATTTTAGAATCTGACCTCACAGAACCACCGTTCTTCTTGATTTTGGATGGCGTAGAAGACCCGCATAATCTAGGTGCTTGCTTGCGCGTGGCTGATGCGATGGGCGTGCATGCTGTCATAGCCCCTAAAGACCGTGCAGTGGGCTTGAACGCAACGGTGCGTAAAGTTGCATGTGGTGCAGCAGAAACCGTACCCTTTATTGCAGTGACTAACTTGGCGAGAACGATACGTGAGTTGAAAGAGGCTGGTGTATTCGTGATTGGCACTACTATGGACGCGCCAAGTACATTGCTAAATACTAAGCTGGATGGCCCAATTGCGATTGTGTTAGGTGCTGAAGGTGACGGTATTAGACGTTTAACCGCAGAAACCTGTGACGCGCTAATGACAATTCCAATGTATGGTTCAGTTGAAAGCCTAAATGTCAGTGTCGCGAGCGGAATCTGCTTATATGAAGCTAGGCGTCAGCGCAGCCTGCTTGCGGTATAAATTAAGAGTGATTAAGCGCTAAGCTTTAAAGTGCTTAGCGTTCTTTTTCTAGTGCTTTGTAATAATGCGGCATCGTTGATAAGTGACTCACCGTAGCTTGGCACTAAAGCTTTCATTTTTTGTTGCCAAGCATCACTCTTCATTTGTTGGCTAAAACAACGTTCAAGCACGTCAACCATGGCTTTAACGCTGACCGATGCCCCTGGTGATGCGCCTAGTAATGCCGCTAAAGTACCATCTTTGGCGGCTACTATTTCAGTGCCAAATTCTAATTTCCCCCATTTTTCGTTGCATTGTTTAATAATTTGTACACGTTGACCTGCGTTTTCAAGCGTCCAATCACTATTTACCGCATTGGGCAAAAAGTCGCGTAGCGCATTCATCCGTTGCTCATGCGTTTGGGTAGCCTCTTTCAAGAGGTATTTGGTGAGTGCTAAATTGTGTCTACCTACGCCTAGCATGGCTTTAAGATTATTGGCTTTGACAGATTTTGCTAAATCAAATTTAGAGCCTGCTTTTAAAAATTTAGTGGTAAAGCCTGCAAATGGCCCAAACAATAAAGCACGCTTGCCGTTAATCACGCGTGTATCTAAGTGTGGTACAGACATTGGTGGTGCGCCAAGCGCAGCTTTGCCATACACTTTGGCATAGTGCTGCTTGATGACTTCAGGATTCTTACAAATAAGCCATTGGCCACTCACAGGAAAGCCGCCATAGCCTTTGCTCTCATCAATATTAGCCTTTTGTAGCAATGGCAGTGCGCCACCACCCGCACCTAAAAACACAAACTTAGCGCTAACGGTTTGAGTGTGCTTGGTAGTGAAGTCATGCAGTTTGACATGCCAGGTGTTATCTTTGGCACGGTCTTTTATTTTGCTAAGATTTTTAACTTGCGTATTGGTGTGCAAACTAAAATTTGGTTGTTTTTTTAAGTAGTCAACTAAATGGCGTGTGAGTGAGCCGAAATCTACATCTGAGCCGTTTTCAACATAGGTTGCTGCTAACTTTTCGTCTGCATTTCTGCCTGTCATGATAAGCGGCATCCATTGTTGCAGTTGAGCAAAGTCCTCACTAAATTGCATGTGCTCAAATAAATGATGCTGCTTAAGTAGGGCGTAGCGCTGTTTTAAAAACGCACTATTTTTAACACCCCAAACAAGGCTTAAATGCGGAGTTTTACTAATAAATTGACTAGGGTCGGGTAGGGCTGAGGTTTCAACCAAATGCGACCAAAACTCTAGTGAAATTTCGAATGCTGCGTTAATTTCTAAAGCACGCCCAATGGCAATGCTACCGTCAACATCTTGTGGCGTGTAATTAAGCTCGCAATAGCCCGCATGCCCCGTACCAGCATTATTCAGTGCATCAGAGCTTTCTAACGCCACCTCTGATAGCTGCTCCACCATTCTGATTTTGAGCGTAGGGTCAAGCTGAGTAAGCAGAACGCCTAGCGTTGCGCTCATCACGCCGCCACCTACTAATAGCACATCAATTTTAGTTGCCGTAGTCATTCATTAGTCATCAAATTGTAATTAATTTTCTTCAAGATTTAGTCAACAAAAAAGCCTGTAATCGACAGGCTTTAGCATTTTGAATGTAGGTTTTAATGAATCGTGCACTCGCACAACTAAATTACCATAGTATGAATTTTACAGTAAAAAAGTTGATTTTTGTGGAATATTAATAGGCTGGTAAGTGGCTACAACAAAGGGAAGCCAATCAAATTGGTATTGATATTTTTATAAGCTAATAGTGAGCGTTGCAGGGTAGAATTGTAATGAAATTGCACAGTCTTATATAAGACTTCGCTATAGTTGATTTAGGTAACTCTTAGTAATAAGTTTTACTTGCTTGCTGAATTTTGCAAACGTTGGTTAATTTGCTTCAGTTGTTGATCTATAAATTGCGCAAGTTCTGGACTCAGCGTTGCAACAGATTGGGCACGTGTAAAAGCTTCTTGTGCATTTTCTAACTTGCCGACAGCTTGCAGCGAAATACCAAGACCCACTAGTGAGTTTGCGGTACTGGAGTTATTAGATGTTGTATTCAGCGCCGTTTTGTAATGACTGATAGCTTCATCATGACGGTTTGCACGTTGAAGTAAGGTCGCTAAAAAGCTTTGGTAGTCAGCATTGTTGTTTGCATAGGCTTGGCCTTGCTCCATAGTAGTCAGTGCAGCAGATTTATCACCCAACTCTATCTGTAATCTAGCTAGCGCCATACGAAAATTCGTTTGCTCTGGCGCAATTGCGAGACCTGCGGCAAGTGTGGCTCTGGCTTCATCATTGCGATTATTGTCTAGCAATAAGCCTGCAAGCGTTTGCCTAGCTTCTTGATTCGCTGGGTTAGCTTCTAGCGCTTGAGCTAAATTACTTTGTGCTTCGGCAACGCGACCTTGTTGCAGGTTGGCAAGAGCTTGGCGATATGAATTGCCTGATTTTTGTTCAGGGCTGATTTGTTTGACTATACTGCTATTGCTTGAATGGGCAGGTAACTTTGCTACAACAGCAAGTTTCACTGGTGCGGCTGAACTATCAGAAGCCACTACATTCTTTGCAGACTCTAACGTTTCAACGGACTTTGCTGGTTCAGCTGGATTAATGGCTTGATTTGTATTAGTGAGACTGTTAGTTAACTGCTCAGCAGGCATTACATTTGCGATAACTTTGTCCTTTTGAGGATATTTTTCAAACTTGTTCGTTTGTGCGGCTATCGGTGTGTATCTAAGGGTGCTTTCAAATAATGGAGGAGATACTGAATCAAGAGTTTGAACGGCATCAACTGTTTGAATCTCTGCTACGGATTTTGTAACTGCTACAGAGTCGGTATGCATCACTGTGGCTTGTGGCGTTGCTTGCTGTTTTAGATGATCAAGACTGTGAGATAGCGCAGGTGCACTTTGAACCCACAAATAAGCGCCACCAGCCAACAATACCATCATCCCACTAATTTTGAGAAAAGGTACGCCGTGCTTAGCTTGATAGTGCTGACTCATATACGGCGTTACTACGGCTGGCTGTAGTGCTTCGCTTGGACTGGATATAATCATTTTTTCCGCGTCATTAGACCCAGCGCCGCGCTGTTCTAGGTCTTTTAGCATTTGATTAATTAAGCTCATGTTCAGTCTTCAATATTAATGGGTTTGTATTAACTTAATTTCGGTAACACTAAAAATGCACTGCCGCAAATACATAAAAATAGAGATAAGCTAAAGCCATGTAAGCGTAATTTTCTCCATGTAGATTCTATCGACTTAGTATCGGAAATCGCTGCAAATGCTTCGACCAAACCCACTTGTTGTTTGCCTTTGCCATAAGCCGCTAGTAGCGCTTTATGCGCCAATATATTCACTAATCTAGGCACGCCGTTAGACTTGAAGTATAGGAGTGATAGTGCTGCACTACTAAACATGCGGCTACCTTGATAACCTGCAATGATTAACCGGTGGTTCAGGTAATATTGCATCTCATCGCGACTTAATCTATCTAATTGATATTCAAAGGTAATACGTTGTTTTAACTGTCTGATAGACGCATGGTTTAACTTAACTTCTAGCTCTGGCTGACCAAAAATCACCACTTGTAGTAGTTTTCTTTTTTCAGTTTCAAGGTTGCTGAGTAAACGCAGGGCTTCTAAGGTTTCTATGGGCATTGCTTGAACTTCATCAAGGCAAACCACTACTTTGATACCATTGCGGGCAAATTCAAGCAATGCACGTGTCAATGCGGTTAATAGAGCGTGCTGGGTAACTACATTCGGTAGGTCGATGCCTAACTCTTGTGCTAACACCATCAATAGTGATTGCGGCTCTAAATAAGGGTTTGGCACATAAGCGACTTTAAAGCTGCTATCCAAACTAGACATAAGTTTGCGACATAGTAGCGTTTTGCCTGTGCCAACTTCGCCCGTAATTTTGATAAATCCTTCGCCAGAAAGAATCGCGAATAGCAATGTATTTAAGCCTTCTTGATAGCTGTGCGATGCAAAGTAGAAGCTGGTATCAGGCGTGATGCTGAAAGGCGCTTCGCTTAACCCAAAATGTTTTAAATACATCATTTATTCGCTCACAGTCGACGTTTGTGCAACGTTGCCAGTGTTTTGCATGTAGTCACTACGTTGCATGTTTTCTATACGCTTTTGGCTAGATAGAACATCATTACTCCAGCTATCTTGACCCTGTACAACAGTGGCTTTAAGCAAGATCACTAATTCAGTTTTGCTGGTCGTTGAACCTTTTTGGCGGAAAGCATTGCCTACGCCTTTGATGTCACCTAAGCCAGGCACTTTAGATTTATTACTGATAGAGCTTTCTGTCATTAAACCGCCAATCGCAATTACACGACCATCATGGGTGCGCACAATACTGTCGGTTTCGCTGACGTTACTAGAAGCAAGTGGAAGGTTGATAGCGCCAGAAATGCCACCAAGGTTCAGCTGTTTATTCACAGTAGTGACTTGGCTGATAGAAGGGTGCATGTGCAAGATGATATTGTCATCTTTATCAATTTGCGGTGTTACATCCAAAGCAATACCAGAGAAAAATGGTTGTAGCGTGACTTCGGGCGATGTCGTTGTTGCGCCAGTTGATGCGGTAGTGTTCGATGAAATTCCTGTTACAAAGAACTCATCTGTACCGACTTTAAGCACCGCTTTTTGGTTATTGATTGTCGCAATTCTTGGGCTAGAAAGCACTTGCACATCGCCTTGTGTTTCTAAGAATGAGAGTAGGGCAGCAAAATTCGCGCCTTGTAGAGCTACGGCAAATAAAGGGCCACCAAGCGCAGTTGTTGCTGCGTTGGCAATCAGGTTGCCAGATGATGCACCTAAGTCACCACTAAGCAGATTACCATTACCAGAGCTTGCTAATTGTGTATTGGCATTCAAATTACCTACAATGCCAGTGTTAGAGCCGCTTTTACCGAATACAGACCAGTTCACCCCGCTTTGAGATTGGTCATTCAGTTGCACGTTCATAATTTTTGCTTCTAATATCACTTGTCGCTCTATGGTGACTTGCATCAAACGTAAGAATGCTTCCACATTACGCACTTCGGCTGGCATGGCACGTACCATGATGACGCCAGATTGAACGTTAACGACTACACGATGACCATTTTCGTTACCAACAATACCATTGAGTGAGTCTGTTAAATCTTTCCAAAAATCATTATTGGTGGTTGTAGCAATACTGCTGCTAATCATAGAGGCACGGTTGGCAGAGCCGCTTGAATTGGTCGTTGTCGTTGAACCAGTGCTTTGACCAGAGCTTGATCCATCGCTCACCGAGCCAGAGGTCACGCGAGTGTCAGATGAGCCTTTACGTTGACCGACAATATAGTTCACTTGAAATACGCGGGTTTGCATGGCTTGCGGCTCGATAAAAATACGTGTGCCTTCTACTTTGTATTCATATCCATACAACTCACGTAACGAATCAAGTGCCTCAAACACAGTGACATCTTTCAGATTAACTGAAATCATGCCTGTTAAGTCTTGAGAAACCAGCATGCTATAACGCGTGCCACTCACAATGCCCATCAACACTTGGCTGGCAGGTGCGTTGCTAATCACTAAGTCAAAACGTTGCTCAAGTTGTTTAGCTGAAGCTCTAGGCATGGCAATTTTTAAAGGAGGCAACAGTGCATCATTAATCGCTTTAGGTGTGGCTGTTGGTGCTTTGACTTCTGCGGCTTGTTTTAACTCATTTTTTATCTTATCGAGTGTGGCGCTATGTTGAGGTTCATTGGTCGCGCAGCCACTTAGCAACATTGCCTGACTCAATATTAAAGTGAGTAATGCTGATAATCGTATTGGTAATTTTTGCATGATGTTGTTCTCGATTACTTCATTCAATTTTTTGTTTTAGGCTGAGCTATTGGTTTAGTTTGAACCGCGGGTCTAGTCTTTTTTACCATTGCATAATCCATTGCCAGAGTCTGTGTCGACATATCAGAATTACGTAATACAGCCTCACGTTCGTTGATTTTAATTAAGGTTGCACTTTCGTATTTACCACCTAGCATGACTTTTTGGCCGTTAATAATGGCCGCACGATATTGCGAACCTATCATCACAGATTGCAATACAGGGCCAGCTGCTTGACCATTTTCATTGCTAATTTCACCTGATAATGCAGTAGGCGGTTGAGTAGGGTCTTTTAACACTTCAGCATTTACATCGCCTTCCATCATCAGCAGAAACATGCCGCATGAAACGCTAAGCAATAGCTTGAGTGGATTGTGCGTTGAATGCGCTAAGTGTTTGTCGGTATTTAATGTCATATACTTAACCATGTTTTATCTAAACTTAAAGTGTAAACCGTGAGTTTTAAGCGGTTGGTAGGCCATACATTGCTTACTGGCTGTTCTTCATTCAATGCGGCTTTGCTCCAAAGTACATGCCAAGGCATTTTCTCTAAGTCAGAGACATATTCAAGCAGATCTAAATAATGGCCTTCAACGGTAATTTCTACGCCGTGTTTGAATACAGGTGAGTCTTGTTTGCCTGCATCGACTTTGTTTGTGCTGTTACTATCAGTTGGTGATGCGGTGGCAGTATTTTTATCTGCAGACTCAGCCTCAAGCAAACCTTTAGTCGGCAGTGTTTTTAGTTTAACCAGTTGGAGTTTGCCATTTTTTTTCAATAAGCTGCGAAGCAACTCCGGCATTTTATCTGGGCTGATGAGCGTATTTTGTAAGCCACTTAATTGTGTTTCAAGGGTTTTTAGATGGCTGTTTAACTCAGTAATACGTTGCTTATTGCTCGCATCTGGGTCAATCACTGCTTGATTTGTATAAGCGCTAATTTGTTGGGATAAGTTTTTAATTTGCGCTTGGTCAGTCGCAAGTTCGCTGTTTATTACTTTTTGGCGAGCCAGTACTGGGCTTATTAATAAGCTATTAATTGCGGCTAACACCACTGCAAATAACGCACAAGCCACTATCCAACGCTCACGTCTATTCAGCGTATAAAACTTAGTGCATAAGCTTAGCCATGATTTATTCAAAGCTTGCCTCCAGCCTTAGTTTCAGAGCTGACTACAACTGATTTATCGTCAATAGACTGCAGTGAAAATTCAATATATTTAGGTTCGTTATTCTGAATGGTTGCTGTAGGAACAGTGTTATTAACTGGCATAGCAGAAACACCATTTTTAATAATAGAGGCAGCGGTATTAGCTGAAGTCGTTGTAGGTATAACTGCGACTGGTGCTGTGCTGGTTGCACCAGTAGTTTTGGGCAGGGTCATATTCAAAGCTGAGAATAATTTACCTCTCAATGCTGGTTCATTGCCTAATCTTGCAATGTATTCTGGTACTAGGTCGCCTTGTAGCGTACGGCCGCTGATATTCAGCTGCTCCGATGTGCTATCTATACTAAAGCTTGTTAACCATAAGCCATCTAAGCTTTGTTTTGCAAAGGCGCGCATCAAAGCCGCGTAACCTTTTTCAGGTGTCGCTGAACTTTGATTCACAGTCTGCAAAATGTGCTGTTGCATGGCTTCTTTTTGTTCCAATTGTACAATTTGATCTACCAAAGCTTTGTTCATCGTATGCGGCGTATGTAACAAAGTCGCTTGCTGCAATGCTGCTTGTGTTGCCAATAGTTCTTGAGCTATTTGGCTACGCTGCGCTGTTAATATAGACAATTGCTTTTGCGCGTAGCCGTAATATCCCAACATTAATACCAATAAAACTCCAAGCGTTATCACTATGTTATTAGGGTTTAGAAAATCCTTTTGTTTGATAAGAGATGGATTTAGTAGGTTAATCTGCTGACTCATGATGATGAGCCTCCTCGCAATGCAGCTCCTAGTGCAGGTAGTAGGCTAGCTTGCATAGATAAATCTCCTAGGCTAGCTTGATCTTTGAATTCAAATACGTCGGATAAGTCAAATCGATCTATTGGTATATAGAGATAAGCTTTTAAATAATCATAGAAATCTTCACGTCCCATAAATGGCGCCAATACAAGGCGGTTGATGGTGATGTAAGGAAATTGGCGTTCAAAATTATCTAGTGAGCGTTGAATTTCTAGCAACAATCGCTCAAATACACCAGATCTTAGCTCGCTATTGTCGTCATACATTTGCTTGCTGTTTATTTCAATTCGTCTGGAGTGGTAAAGCTCTCCACCAGATGTAAAGGTTAGTAGACCGCCATGACTGTTGATGGAGAGCATGGCCAGTCCGCGACCTTCTTGTTCTAAATAAGCAGCGATATTGCGTTGCGCAAGTTCTGGAATATCAATCACCTCTAAGCCTGAGCCTGCATAATCAATGAGTCGCGTCATATAGTCGCCAATCACACTGTTTTTAGCGGCAACGGCATACACGTAAGATTGCCGATTCGCGTTATTGGGGTCAGATGGAATATCAATCACATCTATCGTGGCCTGATCTACAGGGTAATCAATCATGTCTTTTAGCTTCCAGCTAATGGCTTGTTTTAGCTCTTCGGCTGGCACGTTAGGTTTTTCAATTTGAAATAGTTGATATTCACTTTGTGCAAGTAATAGTGAGCAGTGCAGGTTAGCCATGCTTAAGTTTGTAGCCATAGACTTAACAGCGTGGTCGTCTTTTAAACTTTCCTGCTGAATAGCGCTAAACTCAACGGTGGGTTTAGCTTCAGTGTGAATAACATGGGTCACGCAAGTGCCTATTGCCGAGGTACGCAGCGCAAACCAGCCCGGTGATTTTTTCTTGGAAAATAATTTCATGTCAGTATCTCAATAGAAGGGTGATTTGCGTTAAGGAATATTAAAGTTTTCACGCAGGTAAATAATTGGCGTTTTATAAATACCAAATGTTGCTCGCGATGTTGTGTTGGTGCCAAACCATGATAACCCACTAGCGATGGCGCCAGTTTCTGCAGCACCTGTGCAAGTTTTATCTTTAGGTGAAGCACCTACGCTGCCAAGATTTAAGGTTAAATCTACCGTGCCATTGTTGCCAGATCCTGGTCTAGTTAACCTTAGTGTTTTAGAAACCCCGTTGACTAATGCGCCACTACCGCTGCTATAACCAAGCTGCGTTTCGCAAGCCGTCAGATTGTTTCGGTAATTACTCATAGAAATACTTGAGGCGGATAGGATGGTGCAGCTATCTTGTTGGTTTCTGACGTACGAGGTGCCGTTCCAGTATTTTGCTTCTACTGGCACAGGTAATGGTAATAATTCAGAACCATAAACGTTGGGTATAGATAACCTGCCGAAACGGATTCTAGAGTCAGCGGTTTTTGACGCACCACTAAAGACAACGCCGTCAGGGTCCGTTACGGAAAAGTTAATATTGAAATTATCATAAGGACCGTCTGCCGAAGTGCTTCTGTTATATTGATAAGTAGAACCGCTAACCGTATAAGTACCATTTACCCAAGTGGTGCTTTGGTAGGTAGAGGTCGCGCCTGTGCCTACAAGGCTTGTACCAGAAGGCAAGCTGGCAGCTGGTTGTAAGCGGCTTGCATCAATTTGCGTTGCATTATTCTGTGTTGTTAACGTCAGTTTGCAAGAACCTGCTGTTGGGCAGCTAGTACCATAGCGGCTTGCGGTGATATTTTGTGAGCTTTCGGCTTTTACAACTGCATTAATTGAAAGGTGCGGGTCGCTCATATAGGTAAAGTCATCAGCGGTAATTGCCGTTGTACCTGCATTGCAAGCGCTAGTCATTGTACTTGTCAGCCTGAAATGGTCAGGCCTAAAGCGGCCAATATCAGATAGGGCGTTACTCCATACTTCGCAGCCATATTTACCAGAAGTGAGCGTGTTAGAGCCGCTGCCTGTGATGCAATCTGTCGTTTGGTCTATGCCAGTATAAGAGTCATCAACCACCGCACTGGCGTTAAAGTTTAAGTAGCCTACATCATGGTATCGCAAGCTTAATGCGGCAGATGCTGGAGAGCCGCTGGCGGCGGGAAATACATTACTTGCAGAGTCTGTGACGATGGTATTTGAAACGTCAGCTAAGGTCAGCATGCCTGTACCAATAGCGGATTGAGCGCCTGCGGCAGTATTTGCAGCTTTAGTATTTGTTGGTAAAAGCACTGGTGTGCCGTTGTAGCCTGTTACGCCAGATGCCGCTGTCAGTGCAAAGTTAGTACCTGCGGCTATCGGTGAGCTACCCAACCCAGTTTGCGACAAAGTAAAACTCTGCGGCCGTACGGAAAAATCATCGGATGAGCAACCATTGACTGACACATTGGTGTCTTTAACGCGGCAACGTAGTTTTTTATAGGCGTTTGCAATGGTAAAGTTGGCAGGCACAGTTTTACGACCAGAATCTGCTGCTGTAAATGTAATGGCTTGGCTTGCAACTGGTGATGCGTATGCACTGCATGCTGGTTGTGGGCTGGTGCTATCATCAAATAGCTCAACAGTTACACCTGATGAAGCCGTGTAACTTGTGGCAGTAACACCTAAATCTTGTAATGCGACTACATCAAACTTAAACCCAGTTGCTGTAAGTTTTGTGTATAAAGGATTACGTGCGCTAGGGGAACTAGTTAAGTTGTTATAAGTGACGCCTGTTTCTAAGCATTCAAACCCTTTAACACATGGTGTATTCGTCACTACATAAGCACAGCTTGCCGTACTGGTTGTGGTATTCCAACATTTGGTACCGTTCAGGGGGGTAGTGCTAAGTCCAGTAGTGGACAGCGTGTAAGCTCCTGCACCAGAGCCTTGCAAAGTTACTGTTGCAGTGGGGGCGCTTGAGCCTAAAGTAAAAACTGATGGTGTTTGAGTAAGTGCAGGTGCAGCTGGTGTATTTTTAATGCTACCTGTGAGCGTACCAGTATTCACAATGTTGGCCGCAGGGCATGGCACTGTAGAAGACGTGCAAGCGAGTACTGTTAAATCTACTGGGCACAAATTAGCCGTACCAGGATGGCGAATTTCCAGATGATCGTATGGAGGCACATTGGGTGAACCTACCACAAAGTCATAACTGAATGTGTAGGTGCCGGGTGCAATAAACGTGTATTGAATGCCAATACCTGTATCTTGATAGGTCGCGGATACAGTGTTGTTCATGTTAGCAGCTTGTAATACTGAGCAGTTAGAACCAGTCCAAAACTCACTCCAACCAGAAGCGCAATAGTTAGAAAATGTTAACCCGCTACGCTCACGAAATGACTCTACAACTGAAACACCTGCTGGAATAGTGGTAGTAGACGGACATGTAGAACCCGTAGGTGGATAAGTGCCGATCACTAGTTTCCCGTTACTATCAGTGTAACGTAAGCCACAGCCATTATCACTGCCGCCAAGGTAAGTGTCGAACGCATGATAATAACGTACAGGGTTAATAGCACTCACCGCATAACTAGCAGGTATTACCAACGTGACTTCTGCTGTTAAAAAATCTAATGGCGTCGTGTATTTCCAAATAACGTTGACTTGTGGCCCTGATGTAATGCCAAAGTTACCAGTGGATATCTGTTGGTCGCCATTCGATGGTGGGTTTATAGGTACGGGTGTTGAGATTGAATAGCTGTTATACATGCCACCTGTTGGCGTAAACGTTGTGACATTATGGTCTGGGCCGTAAATTTTTCCATTGGCACGTAAAAATATGCCATTGTCCAAGCTGGTACTGGGGGGTAGTGCTGTTGGTGCATAAACTTGACCAGTATTATTCAGTCTTCTAACTTGTATGTGTGTTGTATCTTCAATATAAAAGTGCAAGCCATTGGTGCTAGAAGTGCCGCCTGTGTTGTTGAACTCAATCACCGCGGCATTAGCACTATGTATGCTGCCACACAATAGCAGCAGTGAGAAAAAGAAAAGACTGACAAAACTTGGAGTTAAACGTATACCAAGCAGGGCTTTAAACCTTGCTTGTATGGTATTGATATTAATTTTCTCAGCAGTCAAACTGAACCCCTAGGCCATTTTTGGCAGACTGGTTCATTATGCAATTAAGCTTTGTTCGTTAAATGGCTAATCAAATGGAGTTTTAGGCCTTATTTAACTACATTGCCTGTTGGTCTATTGAAAGCTAATTACATTGATAGTTAGGTGTTTCGTCTGTGCCTAGACATTTGCTTACGGTAAGTTGTATTTGTCGCTGAATATAATTAGTGGCACCAACTACGCCAAAACTTGCAGTTGAGCTAATGTCATACATGGCAATAGTATGGTCTGTGCCTTGCTCAAAAAAATCGGCAGATCTAGCGCACCTAACGCTAACCACAAAGTTGTCGATACTAAGCACGGTAGGGCTAGCTGGACAGTTTACTAAAGTGGTACTGCCTGGATTTAATACTTGATAGGCAGCCCATTCAACTCCCGCTCGAGCGGCTTGGTAAGCTTTAGTACCTTGTGTGTCTTGCAAAGAAGTATTTTGCTGCACACTGGTAATGTTTAAGGCATAAGCACCCAAGCCAGCTAATATCACCAATATAAATATTGCAGCAGGCAGTAGAAAACCTTGTTGTTTGATTTTTTTCATGGCGAGTTCACCACATTTACTTGGTGCATCAACTTTACTGTTGCAGCATCTTGCGTAAACCCTAGATAGATTGTGATAACGCCACTTCTTTGTAAAACGCCAGGAACATAACTCACTTGGCATGTGGTTAAGCCATTTGCCAGTATTCTTGAGGTTGCAAGGCCGTTAAGTGCAGCTACAGTTGTTGGCTGGTTAGCTTGAATGGCGTAGCCGCTATATCTCAAAAGCACGTTATTCGCCATATCGCAAACATACGAGACTGGTGTTGAAACGATAAAGAAACGACTAGAAGGTGACTCTTGTGGAAAAGTACCACCGTTAAAGCTTAATACGTTGAGGTTGCCTGTAGTTTGTAAGGCACGGCTATTCGTTCCTTCATATACATCAGAGCCCGGAATACCTAAGTTATAAATCACTAGCCTATCGCCAGCGGCTACAGACACACTTGGTCCTAGTACATCAAAGGTATCTGCTGTTAGAGAAAAGTCTAGCGGATCATCGCCAGCAAAAGAACCAACAGACGCGCGGTATCTACCAGCTGAGTTCACTGGGACGAATTCGATGAAGCTGCTCGCACCACTAACGCTTGTACGCACACTGTTTGGCAAGGCGTTGCGAATATCACTTGCCATGCGACGCAGAGCAGTATCCGCTCGGTCAGTTAAGTTGGCGCGATTTTCGCTATCAATAAATGCTTGTGTGGGGTTGCGAATAAACAAAGCTGCCCCTGCCGCCAGAATTCCCACGATAGTGATGACCACGACCATTTCGACTAAGGTAAAGCCAGCATAACCTTTTGGTATGGATTTAAATATTGGGCGCATATCTAAACCTATAGCCAGTTAATGTGACATCGGTATTCGCTGGCCCCGTCACGCGCACTGCTATTCTTAATACTGCACTTAATGGGAAGCCAGCAAAGGGTGCTGCACCACCTACACGGGTAACCGCTACGGTGACGTTGTAATCGGCTAACCCAGCTAGTGGAACGCCATTACCTAGACTGCAAATACCAGCACAATTAGCATCTGGCATGGTAAATCCACCGTAATCGGCTACGTTGTTAAAAGGCTCTGTGGCACTGTAACGGCTTTCTGTATTGGGGGTAGGGCTAGTAAGTGGCGCGCCACCTTTATCTTGTGATGAACCTGCGCCACCTGTGCAGTCGGCTGTTGTTACAGCGGTTGCTGCGTTGGCATCATTGGGGTCACATAAAGTAAAAGATTGCTGTTCTATTTCCAGTAAAAGTGATTCTGCAATAGAAATAGCTTGTTTACGCACTAACGGATCGACACTGCCGCGATTGGTAATGTCTAACACTTTAAGTACGCCAACTAAGGCTACGCTGACAATTACCATAAACACGACTAGCTCGACTAAAGTTACGCCAAGTTGATTTTTGAACTCTGTCAGTCGTGATTGAGCGTTAACGTACATAACCAGTTTCAGCTTCAACAGTAATAGTTCGAATAGGTTCAGCTGGAACCACCACATTTTGTATGGTGAACGTGGCCGTGGCGTTTGGAATAGGTTTTCCAAGCCCGTCAAAACCAATAGGGGTGATGGATGCCCCTATTGCAACGTTTATAGAAAGTATTTTGGAGTATGCCGCTTGTGTAGCAGGATCAATCACAGGGGAGTTGCAGTCATTGGTATAACCTAAACATACAACGCGAGTTGTAGTGTTTATATTTACAAACACATTTTTACGTTGCGCAATTGCGGTTTTTTGCGCATAACGTAACGCAGAAACCAATGTGCTAAAACTACCACGCGCATCGAATGCATCTACCCCAATAAAGCGTGGCGCTGCGATAGCGGCAATAATGCCAGTAATCACTATCACAGCGACAAGCTCTACTATTGTGAATCCAGATTGTCGCTGCATAATGCTTGTTTTAACTTAATTAAACTTATACATTTTGTGAAATCAAGACTATTTCTAATTAAGTTTATTTACAATTTGCTGCTGTGACTGCAGCCGTACTAACAATGCCTGTTGCAGCTGTATACGTAACAAGGCAGGTTGGGGTTTTTGTAATTGCAAAAGTTGATACTCCCGCTGCGTGACTCACTGTAAAGCCATCTACTGATTGCATAGCAGCGACAATACCTGCAGCATCTGCAGTCGGAAGACCCGTTGTTGTGCTCACCGTAACTGTTGTTGTGTCAGCCATTGATACAGGGCTTGTACTGGTGCCATTGGCGAAAAAGCGTGCTTGTACAACACTTGCTGCAGAGCGCAGACCTCCGGCGACACCATTAGCCGAGGCTATATTGGCATCGGTTGTCAGGTTAATAAATCTAGGCAAAGCTGTCGCTGCCAAAATTCCCAAAATCACAATCACCACTACAAGTTCAACTAATGTAAAGCCTGATTGACCTGCGCCTACTTTTGAAAAACCAAATTTTTGCTGTTTCATTTTAATTACTCCTTAAAAAAATATAAGACACACTTAATTTACTTACCAAACTTACTTTGTTGATTACGGTACTTAACGCTATAAAACTAACAGCCAGCAGTAGTTGCTGGCGTGATTGCTGAAATCACAGGTGCTGCGCCAGCTGCGGCTGGTTCTGTATAGGTAAACTGGCACGTGGCTGGGTTTGGCGCACCTTGGATTTGGAATGTGCCAACAGTTGCTGAGGTAGCTATATAGTTATAACCATCTGCATTAAGTTCGGCTAATGTTGGATTGAAAGTCGTTGTCAAGCCCGCTGCTGAAAGAATTCCAGCAGTACCTATAGCCGAAGCATCTGGATAAGCGTTGACTAAATTCACAACGCCACTTTCGGTACATATGGTTCCTGCAGCGCCATTGTTGTTGTTTGCAGTTGTTGCGGTACCTGGGCATACTAAAGTGTCAGCAATATTGTTTTTTGCAAGCACTGTTGCGTGAGCCAAAGCAGAGGCTGCTGCCACGCTACCTTTGGCAGCGTTAAGTTTTGCAATGCGTGCGTCTTTTTGTAGACTGGTGAATCTCGGCAATGCGATAGCCGCCAAAATAGCTAGAATTAGAATCACCACAATCAGTTCAATTAAGGTGAAACCCTTGGCATGGTTAATCTTTGTTAGATTAAATGCGCTAAAGTGTTTAGTGTTGTTCATTATGGTGTGTCCTTTAAAAATAAAAATCTATCAATTTACTTCTGCTACGTCTTTCACTAAATCTAAACCGCCTACTGTTAATAATGAGGCTTTAGCCTGTCCAGCTGTTTTACTGAAGCTATATCTAGCCAGGCTGCCATCATTAAATACATAAATCAGCTGTTTCTTTGAGGTATCAAAATACCAAATTTCTTTCTCGTTACTCGGCGCCTCTGGAAGCTCTCCTATATAGTTTTCTGGCTTTTCAGCCATTAGCAGCATCGGGTTACTGTTTTGTAATGCAGTGTTATCCATCGGCTGATTATTAACGCCTTTATGCACCCAAGCTTCAGCCAAACTTAAGCGAAAACTATTTAACTCTGTTTCAACAACCAGTCTTTCAATATCTTGTTGCACCTTGTTTAAATAACCTAGTAACAAGGTCGCCAGTATCGCAATCACAGTTACCGTGACAGCAAAGTCGAAACGATGCGTACTTGGGGCATGCCTTGATAAATGCACAGTCACCTTAAATCTTTACAGTTTGAACTTTAGCCTTTGTGTAGCGCCACATTGCCCAAATCCCAAATCGGTAGGAAAATACCCAGTGCTAATATCAATACCATCACACCTAAGAACACAATCAAAATCGGTTCAATCTGCGCGCCCAGTGTTTTAATCTCGTACTCCACATCGCGCTGATACATATCGGCGACTTCTTGCATCAAGTCATCTAGTGCGCCAGACTCTTCGCCTACCGCTATCATCTGCAATACAATTGGGTTGAATACTCCGCTATTGGTTGCAGTGCGTAATATACTTTCACCGCGCTCGACACCTTCGCGCATTTGCTCAATTTTGCTCGCGATATAATCGTTATCGGCAGTTTGCGCCACTAACTTTAACCCGCTGGTAATAGGCACGCCACTTTTGCTCGCGAGCGCAAAGCTTCTGGCAAAGCGTGACATCGTGGCTTTATGAATAATCTTGCCTGCAAGCGGTGTACTAAGTTTGAATTTATCCCATTTGAACTTTCCGACAACAGTCGCGATATAAGAGCGGAATAAAAAGACGGCTCCAATAATGCCCACCAATAAGTATGGCCAAGCGGCTACCATGAAATTTGAGAATGCCAATAAAATCCTAGTCATTAACGGTAATTCAGCACCAAAGCTTTGGAAAACTTTGGCAAAAGCTGGAATCACAAATAAATTCACCACAACAATAGCAATACCCATCGCTATGACGACAAAAGTAGGGTAACGCAGTGCAGATTTTATTTGATCATGCATAAAGCGTTCAAATTCAAGGTGATCGAATAAGCGTAAGAACACGGTATCTAACATACCTGTAGTTTCACCCACGCGCACCATGTTGATGTAGAAGCTAGAAAATACTTTTGGATGCTGCGACAGGGCGGATGAAAGCTCGCGTCCGCTGCCTAAACTTTCACGAATATTACCAATGACACTCGCAAAAGCTTGGTTGTTAGTGGAAGCCTGCAAGCCGTTTAACGCATTCATAATCTGGATGCCAGCTTTTAGTAGCGTGTACATTTGCCGACTAAACAACATGACATCTATAGTTTCGATTTTCTCTTCAAACAGTTGAATTGAAATGCTCTTTGAACCTGAAATGGATTCTTTAGCCAGAATTTCTATAGGCGTAATATTAAGGCCAAATAGCTGGCTTGCCAGCGTGTTGCTGTCTGGGCTTTCCAATACGCCTTGCACTAAAGCGCCTTGTTTATCGCGACCTTTGTATGTGAAAAATGGCATCTAGTTTTCCTAAGCCTATTCTTCAAACTGATTGCTGATGCGCATGGCTTCGGCAATGGTGGTGCGTTTTGCAATCACTAAATCTACGGCACTTTTACGCAGCGATTTACCTTCCATATTCTCTCTGGCAAGTTTAATAAAATGGTTAGGGTCGTGGTGGCTAGCGGCATCAATCAGTTGGTTATTCATTTCTAGAAGTTCGTAAACGCCTACGCGACCTTGGTAGCCTGTGCCGTTACACATGCTGCAGCCTTTACCATGTACGTAGCGATGTTGATCTACTGTATTGCCAAGCTCATGTTTTAACCATGCATGCTCGAATGGTTCTGGTGTGTAAGTTTCGGCACAGCCTTCACATACTAGTCGTAACAGGCGTTGAGCAACCACAGCTAGTATAGACATCGCCACCATATAGCGTGGTGCGCCCATATCTATCATACGAATAGGCGTGCTAATGGCATCGTTAGTGTGTAATGTAGAGAGTACCAAGTGACCTGTCATGGCAGCTCTTAAGCCAATCTGTGCGGTCTCCTGGTCGCGCATTTCACCGACTAGAATAATGTCAGGATCTTGCCTTAAGGTTGAACGTAACACACGTGAAAAAGTTAAATCAATTTTGTCATTCACCTGAACTTGGTTAATGCCTGACAAACGATATTCAACCGGGTCTTCAACGGTGATGATTTTGTTTGAAGTGGAGTTTAGCTCATTCAGGGCGGCGTAAAGTGTGGTTGTTTTTCCGCTACCCGTTGGCCCTGTGACTAGCACCATACCACTGGGTCGATGAATCAGCTTGCGGAAGCGTGCCAGCATATCCGCAGGCATACCGAGTTTTTCTAAAGAGAACCCGCTAGTATTTTGTATTAATAAGCGCATTACAACCGCTTCGCCATATTGCGTTGGCATCGATGAAATACGCACGTCAACAGGCTGATTCTTCACTTTGACTGCAAAGCGACCATCTTGTGGTAAGCGTTTTTCTGAAATATCTAGGCCAGACATCAGTTTTAAACGTAATGCCAAGGCCGAAGCGATTTTCAAATCCGCCTCGGTTTGTAAATGCATCACACCATCAATTCTAAAGCGGATATGTAATCGTTGTTCTTGTGGCTCAATATGAATATCAGAAGCGCGAACTTGCACGGCATCTTCAAAAATAGTTTGCAGTAGCTTAACGACAGGTGCTTCTTCCGCGCTGCCACCCATTCCCATCGCGGCAAAGTCGATGGCTGATTCGCCTAAATCCTGTCCTAACTCTAAAGCGAGATTTGAAATTTCATCAGTTCGACGGTAGTTGCGGTCAATCAGTAGTAGTAGCGCGCTTTCTTGAATTACGGCTAACTCAATATCTCTGTGTAGCAGACGCACTAATTCGTCATAAGCAAACAGGTCGGTAGGGTCTACCATGCCGACTAAATAGCTACTACCTTTGTCTGTAAGTACTGCGCAGCGTAGGCGACGTGCTTGCGCTTCGGGTAATTTGTTAATGACTTCTGGTTTGGTGCTGAACTGCTGCAAGTCGATAAATGGTACTTTTAATTGACGCGCCAAAGCCTCAGAAATCTGCATTTCTGTGACATAGCCTTTATCCACAAAAATACGACCCAGCTTGCGACCGGTACGTTTTTGCTCATCAAGTGATTTATCTAAATCATCAGCGGTAATTAAATTTTGCTGAACTAGAATCTCACCAAGGCGAATCTTTTCAGGACGTGCCATTTAAACCTCATTTATATTCGTACAGGCTCAAATATATACGCGCTGGTAGCAGTTCAATTGTGAGAATAAAGAGGGGTTTTGCCTTGAAATCTAAGTTGCAGACTGGAGATGGTAAATTTTTGCTGTGCTAAAAACGGGGCTGCTGACAAATTGACTGTATAGGACACATCATCATAGGCCGTTTTAGCTAAAGCTCGGTGAGCTGTTTTCATCGGGTTATAATGTCAATAAAACCAATGTAACAGTGAATATGAATCCAGAAGACTTGCAACGCTTAGTCACAACAAATATGCCGTACGGTAAATATAAAGGCAGGCTGATTGCAGATTTGCCTGGACAGTACCTTAATTGGTTTGCGCGTGAAGGATTTCCTAAAAATGAATTAGGTCAATTGTTGGCTTTAATGCAAGAAATTGACCATAACGGTTTATCACCATTACTTGAGCCTTTACGCAAAAGTTAAGGTCAAGTTCCTGCAGTTTTTAATCATTAATTAGCTCAAATACTTCTGCTTGGGAATTACTTCGAGCCATTATTCGCTTTTCGTTTTACCCCAAAGCTTTCCGTGATTCTATCTAACATAATGGCTAGTAAAACCACGCCTAAGCCACTTTCAAATCCCAAACCAATATCTAAGCGTGAAATGCTTGATAACACATCATTACCCAAGCCTCCAGCGCCTACCATTGAGGCAATAATCACCATGGATAATGCCATCATAATGGTTTGATTGATGCCGGCAAATAAGGCTGCCATGGCACTTGGTATTTGCACTTTCATAAGTAGTTGAGTTGGCGTGCAACCAAAAGCAATACCAGCTTCCACTTGCTCTTTATTCACTTGGCGGATGCCTAGTGACGTTAACCTAACCACAGGTGGCATCGCAAAAATAACAGTGGCGATGACGCCTGGTACCCGACCTAGGCCAAAGAACATCGCCGCTGGAATTAAGTAAACGAATGCTGGCATGGTTTGCATGAAGTCTAATATGGGCCGAATGGTGGCTTCAGCTTTGTCATTTCTACCTGCCCAAATTCCGAGTGGAATACCTACCGTTAGGCTAATTAATGTGGCGGATATAATAAGCGCAAGTGTGACTAATGTTTGAGCGGTGAAGCCCATATTGTCGATTAACCAGAGTGATGCAGCGCAAAACAAGCCAAACTTCCAGCCAAGCCGCCAATAGCCTATTGCTATAAATAGGATGGCAAACAGCCAAAAAGGGATGGCTTGCAAGCCATTTTCAATACCTGCGGTTGAGCTATTGATAATGGCACCCATGCCGTTAAACAGACCATGATCATTGACTTCTAGCCAGCCTACCGCACCCGCAACCCATTCACCTAGAGGGATTTTATAGCTCATGCTTTTTTCTCCTTATATAGTTTGCGCAGTAAGACTGTTTTAGTAATTGCACCCAGATATTCGCCGCTGTAGCCAATGACTGGGAGCGGGCAGGCGCAGCCAACCACTTTATTAAGGACTTCATTCACAGGGGTTTTCCCAGGAATAGCAAAGTCTCCGGGTAATAGGGCATCACGCAGTTTTTTTCCTTTTTGATTCATACAGTTGGTTAGCGATTCTGCAGAAACGACACCTACGACTTTTTGCAGTTCATCTAGTACAAAGGCGTAATCACGGTTAAATAAACGCATACGAGCTAGCGCTGCACTGAACCCAGCTACCAAATCATCAGGGCGATCAAAAATGGTGACTTCTTCTTTTTGCGCAACATCTTTGGCTGTGAGGTATTTGTTAACATCCACGCCAGTAAAAAATGCTTTCACATAGTCATCTGCTGGTCTTTGGAGTATGTCTTCAGAAGTGCCGACTTGCACCACACGGCCACCTTCCATAATACAAATACGGTTACCGATGCGAAGCGCTTCATCGAGATCGTGCGAAACAAAAACAATGGTACGTTTTTGTTCTTGTTGAAGCTTCATCAGCACATCTTGCATTTCAGTACGGCGTAAAGGATCTAAAGCCGAGAACGCTTCATCCATTAGCATGAGAGAAGGATTCACAGTAAGGGCGCGCGCAAGCCCTACACGTTGCTGCATACCACCAGAGAGCTGGGAAGGCAGATGTTTAGCAAAGGTATGAAGGCCAACTTGTTCCAGTACTTCCATAGCGCGACGCTCGCGTTCTGCAAGATCGACACCAGCGATTTCCAGTCCAAACGCTGCATTTTCGACCACAGTGCGATGTGGCAGTAAGGCGAAAGACTGAAAAACCATGCTCATGTCTTTACGTCGCAAATTAAGCAGCTTATCTTTGCTCATTGCCGCGACATCTTCGCCATCAACAATAATATTGCCAGCGGTAGGCTCTATGAGTCGATTAAGTAGTCGAATTAAGGTGGACTTTCCTGAGCCAGAAAGCCCCATAATGACAAAAATTTCACCTTTATTAATTTCGAAGGAGGCGTCCTGTACACCAACCACTTGTCCAGTTCTTTTGAGGATTTCATCTTTATGCAATCCTTCTTTCAACATCTGTAACGCAACTTCAGGTTTATTACCAAACACTTTATGCAGATTTCTAACGACTACCTTTGCTTCAGTCGTCGGTGCATTTGCAGATTGTATGACCCCCATCTTATTTCCCCTTTACTACAAAAATGAAGCTATTCCTAAAATGCTAAATAATGGTTCTAACCTAAAATTTAATTCTCGATTATCTATTCGGCTATCACGTTACTTTTCTATCACTAGATTACTTAAAGGTTTAGAACAGCAGGGTAAAAACATGCCCTGATCTATCTCACGCTGACGAATCCCGCCGCCATGTTTCATATCTACCTGACCTGAAACTAACTTACTCTTACAGGTGCCGCACAAACCTTTGCTGCATGACGATGGCAGCCTTAAGCCCGCTGCACGTGCAGCATCTAGAACAAACTGGTCTGGTGCGCACTGAATCGTCGTGCCGCTTTTGCTTAATTCAACTGAAAAAGTTTGTGCATTATTGTGATGTAATTCTGTCTCTTTATTATGAGCGTTTTCTTCAGCTTGAACAGCTGCTTGGGTTTCAACCGGCAGTTCGTCAAAAGTGAAACTTTCTTCATGATAACGCGTCATGTCAAAGCCTGCAGTTGCAAGTAAATTCCGCACCGATGCCATATACGGTGCTGGGCCACAGGTAAACACTTCGCGCTCTAAAAAGTCTGGGGCGCTTAGTTTTAGGTTCTCTGCACTCAGCATTCCCTCAGTGATAAACTCAGGCTGTAAACGCCAATTGGGCGATTTATCAACTTTTGCGCAAATATATGCAGGCTGGAAGTGCGGTTGATTGAACGCCATCAAATCAAGCTCATGTTTGAAAATAATGTCTATTGGCGATCTTGCGCTATGCAAAAACACAATATCAGCATCTTCGGCTAACTCATGAAAAGACCTCGCCATCGACATTAGTGGCGTAATGCCAGAGCCGCCTGATAAAAATAGATACTTCTGTGCGGGATGAAGCACACAAGTGAAATCGCCCGTTGGCCCTAATGCCGATATTGGCGTGCCAACTTTCATATTGTCATGTAACCAATTTGATACGACGCCTTTAGGCTTACGTTTAACGGTAATCGAAATCACGTGTGGGCGATTTGGGGAAGAGGAAATCGTATAACTGCGATTAATGATTTCGCCATCAATGGTAAGTTCTAGGGTGATAAATTGCCCTGGCAGAAATTTGAATACACTTGCTTCTTGCGGCGTAAAGAAGAAACTTTTAACGTCATGCGTTTCTTGCCTTATCTGGCAGCAAACAAGCACATTGTTCTTGTCGCTATCCCATTGTGGCAAGTTAGCGTCCCAAAGCTGAGGCGTATTCCTTGAGTTCATTAGCGACACACCATAATCGGCACGGTTTTAGAGTTAGCCGCAGCTTGTTTCTTAATGAATTCAGGTTTTTCCAGTGTCGCTTCTAAGCGTTGTATATACCAATTAGTAAATTTTTCTACTAACTCTTCTGTATACGGTGAATAAGGTCCTGGCTCGTACCATTCACTATTGGCACCGCGTTGTGTGCGCTCAACCAAAGTTGAATCTTGTTTATTAGTTGCTTGCCAAACTTCAGTGATTTTTTTCGTTTCGTAATCTACGCCTTCCACAGCATCTTTATGCACTAACCATTTGGTGCGCAATAAGGTGTGTTCAGCATCAATCGGTAATACGCTAAACGTCACAATATGGTCACTCATAAAGTGGTGCCATGAGTTAGGTTGTGTCCAAAATGACAGGCCACCCAAATTGCGCTGGGTTAAATCGCCCAGTAGTTTTTGACATGCAACATTGCCATCCATGGTTTGTGATTCACCAGCTTTATCAAGTGGCAGACGTTGCGTACGATAAGCTGTTGCGCATGAATCTAGTAAATCGATTTCAGCAGAAGGCAGTCCGCATGATTCCCAACGTTTACCTTCTGTTTCAATCAGGTCGCGAAACTCTTGTACTTTTTCTGCATTAGCTGGTGAAGGCTGATAACCAAAGCCATACTCATAAAGTGAAATGGTGAGTTCAGGATGATTTGCCACACAGTGATAACATTCGCGGTTGTTTTCCATGGTCAACTTCCAGTTACCATTTTCTACAATATCTTCTTGCCAAATCACTTTGCAATCTGCAACTCGGTGAGGTGCGATATACGGCTCCATCGCAGCGCGCATTTCTTCAAAATCAGCAGGCGGTTCGTCAGCCAAGCAGATGAAAATCAAACCTGCTACGTTACCCACATGTACAGATTTTAGGTTGTGGTCATTCGGGTTAAAGGCTTCGCCCATGTGTTCGGTATAAATAAGTTTGCCTGTTAGATCGTAAGTCCATTGGTGATACGGACATACGATATTGCCTACGCTTCCTTTGGCATCATCACATAATTGTGAGCCACGATGGCGGCATACGTTGTGAAACGCTTTAATGTTCATATCGTCATCGCGCACGATAATCACTGAGTTACTGCCCACATCAACCGTAATGTAGTCACCTGGCTCTGGAATATCCGGCTCTACTGCAACATAGATCCAATGCTGGGAAAAAATCGCAGCGACATCTAAATTAAAAATATCGGAGTTCAAGTAGAACGGCGCATTGAGTGAATGTCCTTTGAGGCGATTTGTAATCATTTTTTGGATGTCTGATGAAATAGTCATGAAATTTCCTAGCTTAATTTTCGTTCAATTACATTAAAAGTTGATAAGATGATGTTCACGCAAATAGCCCAGAATAACTTGTGCTTTTTCGACAGAATTTCCATTATTTACGACAGCGCCACCTTTGCTTTCACTCGAAATAGCGGACATCATGCGTTCATGTCCTGATTTACTTTCAGGTACTTTTAGTTTGATTGGTTTGCGTATCGCAGCTTGTGTTTGCCATTGCGCTTGATGGTCATTTTCTGAATGTGTTGGTGGGTGAGGGGCTGGCAATGATTTTATTTCACCTGAAATCTGACGTGCATATGAAAAATTCAAATTAGCTGGTGCTAGCGGATGAACTGCAATAATTGCTGGCAATTTCACTGTGACATGACGGCGTTTTCCTTTAGGCAAAAACTGCAACACCTCAATCGTATTTGTATTAGATTTAATGGCTAGCGCATTCACTACAAGTGGTATACCAAGTTTTTCAGCTAATAAATAAGGCAGTAAGCCACTATCCTCGCCGCTTTCCGCACGACTGCCAGTTAAAATTAGGTCAACATGGTTTAATTGAGCCGCTAAGCAATCTATGACATCAGTATCGTCTGATATTGGAATCACATCAATTTGACCAGCGCCAAGCGCTAAGTATTCGATTAATGCTTTGTTGTCTGGGTTGCCTGCATGCAGAACATGGTGTTTTGCCGAAATCGATTCTACTATGTTTAATCCTAGCATCATTGCAAGGCTATCGTTATGGCAGTGACGTGGCTCGCCGCTCACAGGATGTCTGCCAGCTGAAACCAATGTTGTGATGTGCTTAATAATATTCATTGAATAGAACTCATATCGTTAATTCACTGGATTAGGCATAGTTTGATTAGACGTAGCCTGTTTAGCCTCAGCGATCGCTAAAATGAGGCTTTGCATGATTTCTTCCGCATCACCAATGATCGTCAGGTCTGCCCGTTTCACAATAGGGGCGCTGTTGTCACGATTGATGGCAATCACATGGCGACAGTCTTTTATGCCCTGTAGGTGTTGCACTGCGCCAGAAATGCCAATCGCCAGATAAGCGCTTGCACTGACAGTTTTACCACTCGCACCAATTTGCTTGTCGCGCGGAAACTTACCGTCATCCACTGCCACACGGCTGGCACCTATTGCAGCATCTAGCGAATGCGCTAAAGTTTCTAATGTCTCCACATTGCTCACGCCATTACCTGCAGAAACAATAAAGTCGGCTTCCTCTAAAGCGATCGTCGCTGAGGCGACAGGTAGCATGCCTAGATTTTTATAATCGCTATTTGACTCTTTAAATGTGTAGCTTATGGATTTTAATTGCTCGTCAGGTATCGCCGACGCAATAAAAGGTAAGTTGGTTTCTGCGGTATTAGGAGCTAATAATATAATTTCTGGTAAATCAGCATAAGCTAAAAGACTGCCGCCAGCTTGATAGCTCGCTACATGCTTGGCGTCAATTTCAATCACATGTGTGGCTGCTGATTTTGACGGTTGAGTAGCAATTAACCTTCTTCCTAACTCTCCGTCACCAATCATATTATCAGGCATGAAAACCCGTGAAGGCTGTAGTGAATCAATCACCTTCAATACACAGGCCAATTCTGCATCTGGCTGAAAATTTTGATAATCAAACTCAGGTCTTACCATCACTTTATCTGCCCCGAGGCTGGCAATCTCTTCACGTAACTCACCCAATACTAAGGCCACAACGGCGGTTTCTTTATCAGCCAAAATCGCTGCGGAGGCAATCACTTGATGGGCATGATCATCAAGCATGCCTCTATCTGCATGGGTCACCGTTAAGAAGAAGTTTTTGGGCTTAGTTGGTGTACGAAGCGGTTTAACTTCTGGGATGTTTTCAGCGGCTTCAGGCACTGACAAAACAATGCGTTTAATGCCGCTTTGAGTTGTATTAAGTATGCGATTTGGGTTAATACGCTTTGCTTTGCTGGTGTTCATGATTCCAGCTCCAAAGTAGACGCAAGCAATTGTGCAATATCTAATATTTCAGGACGATTGCCAACAACACCTTCTAGCATAGCCGTGCATTGCGGGCATCCTACAGCAACAACTTCCGCACCTATGGTTCTCGCATCTGCGATGCGAATATCAGGAATACGTTGCTTGCCAGGAATATCTGTTAATGGCGCACCACCACCACCGCCGCAACAGCGACCGCGCATGCCAGAACGCTCCATTTCGTTAACTTGAATACCAATGCTTTTTAGTAATGCACGTGGTGATTCTGTTTCGCCGTTGTAGCGCCCTAAGTAGCAAGGGTCATGGTAAGTAAGCTTGCGTGTTTCATCTGACTTACCTAGTTTCAGCTTACCGCTAGCAGCCAATTGAGCTAGCAGCGTTGAGTGATGTAATACCTCGTAATTTCCGCCAAATGCGGCATATTCATTCTTAAGGCTATGAAGAACATGTGGGTCTGCGGTGACGATACGTTTAAACGAGAGTGAATTTAATGTTCCTATATTGAGTTTCGCTAGTTTCTGAAACGTTGCTTCATCGCCAAGCCGCCTTGCGGTATCACCAGTGTCACGCTCATAGTCACCCATTAAGGCAAAATCTACTTTAGCGGCTTTGAGTAGCTTGACTAAAGCGCGTAAAGTGCGCTGATAGCGCATGTCAAAAGCACCTTCACCTGCGACCAGAAGTATATCTACAGGCACGTTGGGTGCAATCGTCTTAACATTCAAATCTACCGCCCAATAATAGCGAGCTTTGCGGTCGAACCCGCCCACTGTAGCTGTTTGACGTAAATTTTCTAGTGTTTGAGGTGCGCTTCCTGGAAGCTCACCTTTTGTCAGTGTGAGGTTACGCCTTAAACCGACAATTGCGTCGACGTGTTCGATAAGCATCGGGCACTCTTGCACACAGGCGCGACAAGTAGTGCATGACCATAAAGTTTCTGCTTCAATTAATGAAGGCACGATGGGTGCGTGTATGCTGCCAGAATGCTTGCCAATAGGCATGCCAGGATAAGGGCTGCCTGCAAACTTGGCGTCTGAACCATTGGATTTTTCATCATGAGAAAAACCCACGACCAAGTCTTGAATCAGCTTTTTAGGGTTAAGTGGTTGCCCAGCAGCAAAGGCGGGGCAAGCGGCTTCGCATTTACCGCATTGTACGCACGCATCAAAACCTAATAATTGATTCCATTTGAAGTCTGAAGGTTTGCTGATGCCAAATTCTTTAACTTCTAAAGCTATTGGTTTTAGCGCGGTAGATAATTCACCATTAAAGCGTTGCTGACGAGGATGAAAAGCTAAATGCAGCAGCCCAGCAATCGCGTGCTTCATAGGTCCGCCCAAGCCTATGCCTAGCGCCAGTTCTGCTGAGCCTGCCATTAATAATATCAATGCTAATACTGCAACACTGCCAGCAAGAACAGAAATGGGTAAACTTAGAATCAACAAACCAATTGCAAAGGCCGCAAGAGAGTAGGGTAAACGACTCCAAGCGCCACGAGATAGTCGGCTAGGCGTATTGCGGCGGCGCAACCATACAAAGAACACGCCCACCAGCATGATGGCTGTAGCGATTAATATTGCCCAGTTAAGCGCATTCCAATACAGCATTAAGCCGTAGTTTATAGCTACTAGAATCAACGCTGCAACAGCGCCACCAGCCGTTGCAACATGAGTGCGTGCGATAAAAGGCTCACGCGATACTACATGATGCAAATCGACAAAATAGCGTTTAGGAATTGCAAGTAAATTGATCCACGAGAAATCCGCAGATTGACCTTGGCGCCATAGTTGCGAACGCCGCCATAGTCCAACCAGCAGTGTTGCTGTTGCAAGCCAAAAAAGTAAGGTAATGAGGTGTTGAATAGACACTATGACAATCTTTGCTAGAAATCTTTACAGAGGCGCAGTGCGTCGTAGATAGCACCGTGAATATTGTGCATGGATACGCAATCGCCAATGCGGAAAAGCAGAAACTCGCCATCATTCAGCTTTTGCCCGAGCGCAGGTTGAGGTTCGGCGTCAAAAAGAGTTTTAATATCAGTTTGACCGTGATTCTTTGAAAGCTCTTTTAATGCCCAATAGAGCTCAGTATTAGGTGTTGAGCCATTCTCAATGACGACTTGATCGACCTCGCGCTCTTCAAGCGTTTCAGTGTATTCATTTCTTAAGACGGCAATCTTTTTATCACCTTCGGCATACACACTATCTAGCCAAAAGTTTGGGGTAGGGATGATGCCTTGAGAATATAAACGACGATAGAAAATTGGAAATGTCGTGCCGCCCACATCGTCAGCTACTTTAGGGTCTGGGGTGACGATTTCCACTTGGCTACCGCGACTTGCCATAAAGTCAGCTGTGCCAAATCCTGCATGTGTGCCTATGCCATCGTAAATCAGTACATTTTTACCGGGCGCTACACGTTCAGACAAAATATCCCATGAACTCACCGCCAAACCTTCTGCCACGCCCCAAGCAGGTACTTGTCCACTATGGCTGCTACCACCTGTAGCCAGTACGACGATGCTTGGCTTTTCAGCAAGTATCATTGCTGCATCTGCTGCAACGCCCAGTCTGCGGTCTACGCCTAAGCGTTTTGTTTCCATATCAAACCAGCGAACAATGCCTGCCATTTGTTCGCGTTGCGGTGCTTTTGAGGCTAGATTAACCTGCCCGCCAACGGTTGCATTGCGTTCAAATAAAATCACTTCGTGACCACGTTCAGCCGAGACGCGCGCCGCTTCTAATCCAGCAGGGCCCGCACCAACGACTATGACGCGGCGTTTTTCACCTTTGCTTTTAGTTACCACTTGCGGCATGGTAGATTCACGTGAAGTGGCGGCGTTCTGCACACATAACACATCCTGCCCTAAATACTGTCTATCGATACAATAGTTAGCGCCTACGCATTGTCTTATTTGATCTTCACGACCATCGCGTATTTTTACAATCATGTGTGGATCGGCAATGTGCGCACGCGTCATCCCCACCATATCCACTAAACCATTAGCGATAATACGTTCAGCTTGCGTTACATCGCGTATACCTTGCGCATGCAAAATAGGTACTTTAGATACAGATTTAATGCCAGCCGCCAGATGGACAAAAGGCTCTGGAGGAAGCGCCATTGAGGGCATACAGTTAGCCACTTTGTTGTGCGTATCTGCGCCTGAACCAATCACGCTAATAAAATCAATCAAGCCACTTTCAGACATGATTTGCGCGATATTTTTAAGAGTTTCTGGGTCTAGGCCATCATCATGAAATTCGTCTGCGCACATGCGTAAGCCTACGCAAAAATCGGCACCTACAGCACCGCGTACAGCATTTAACACTTGTATACCAAAGCGCATGCGATTTTCTAAGCTGCCGCCATATTCGTCAGTACGCTGATTCGTGCGCGGACTCCAGAATTGGTCAATTAAATGTTGATGTGCGGCAGAAATTTCTATGCCATCCATGCCTGCAGCTTGTACTCGTTTTGCCGCTGCTGCAAAGTCACCAATAATACGGTGAATATCTTCAATCTCGATAGCTTTGGCATTGCCACGATGCACAGGCTCACGCACACCGCTTGGCGAAACAAGGTGCGGCCAAGGGTCGCCTGCGTAAGCTGAGCGTCTGCCCATATGCGTGGCTTGAATCATAATCTTACTGCCATGGCGATGCATAGCTTCAGCTAGCCGAGAAAGCGGCTCAATGACGCGGTCAGTGGTGAGGTTAACTGGCTTCCATGAACCTTGTGGCACGTCGATAGACACAGGGCTAGAGCCACCGCAGATGGCTAATCCTAAGCCACCTTTGGCTTTTTCTTCGTAGTATTTAATGTAACGCTCGCCCGGCATGCCGCCAGCTTCTGCATATACTTCGGCATGTGCCGTACTGTAAATGCGGTTAGGCAACACTAATTTATTGAGGGTAATCGGTGTAAAAAGATGCGGGTAGCGCATAGTGTTCCAATCAGGCTTTTTGATTTATAGCTGCTAGATTTATAGCTGCTAGATTTGTAACTGATGGTTTGATGGTGAAAATGCAGAAGCTTTCTGAACTATCTCCGCATTTTGATTGTGAGCAGTATTGGGCTGCACAATCAATGCCTTCACAATTGGTGTAGGCGTAATGTCCTTTGCGTGTGGTGCACCAATCCATCGCGCCTGCAAACCAACCAGCAAACATATTGCAGAGTTTTCCAGGTTTTTCAGGTTGTGAAAGTACAAAAGAAGAGTATTCAAGTTTTACTTCAGCATTGCCAGTATCGGCATTCACAGATTCAAAACTAAACACTCCCCAGCCGCGTTGAGACAAGCGGTTTAAATAATGCTCAAAAACAGCGATACCAGATAAACGATTTAATTTGGCCTCTTTTTCACACCAGTGATAGGCAGATTTATAGCCTGCTTCATAGAGCACTTCAGCATACTCATTAAAACCAATAGCATCTTCTATGGCTAGATGGTTATTTGTGAAAAAATCACGTGGAACATAACTCGCAGTAGCTACTTTAGCATCACTCATGTTATCTTCATTATTGATAGGAGTGGAATGTTTCATTTAATTTCCCCTGTGCATCAATCAATTAACTATAAACTTTCTAACTGTATGTTTGCGCTGAAATCAATAAATTGGGAACTGTTCGCAAAGCGCTAATATTTTGCTGCGCACGCGTTTTTCTGTCGCCTCGTCGCCATCCGGATTGTTTTTCAAGCCATCGAACACCTGTAAAATTAACTCGCCAACTTGACGGAATTCAGCTACGCCAAAGCCTCTCGTAGTGCCAGCTGGCGTGCCTAAACGAACGCCAGAAGTTACAGTTGGTTTTTCGTCATCAAATGGAATACCATTTTTGTTACAAGTAATACCGGCACGCTCCAAGGCATGCTCAACTTGGTTGCCTTTTAATCCTTTAGGACGTAAATCTACCAAGACTAAGTGGTTGTCTGTGCCGCCTGTCACGAGGTCAACTCCACCTGCAACTAACACTTCACCCAGTGCTTTTGCATTAGCCAATACTCGGTCAATATACGTTTTAAATTCAGGTTGAAGTGCTTCACCAAAGGCAACGGCTTTACCAGCAATCACGTGCATGAGCGGGCCGCCTTGCAGACCTGGGAAAACTGCTGAATTCACTTTTTTAATCAAGTCTTCATCGTTCGTCAGTATCACGCCACCGCGAGGGCCGCGTAGGGTCTTGTGTGTGGTTGATGTCACGATATGCGCATGTTCAATGGGGTTTTGGTGACGACCAGCTGCAACAATGCCAGCAAAGTGTGCCATATCCACCATCAAAGTTGCACCTACGCTATCCGCAATTTGGCGGAAACGTGCAAAATCCACGGCACGCGGATAGGCTGAGTAACCAGCAATAATGACTTTAGGTTTATGCTCGTTCGCTAGCGCTTCAACCTGGTCATAATCTAAACGATAGTCTTCGCGACGCACGCCATATTGCACGGCATTAAACCATTTACCTGAAAGTGCTGGTCTGGCACCATGGGTTAAGTGACCACCTGCATCCAATGACATACCTAAAATGGTGTCGCCCGGTTTTGCGATGGCTAACATAACTGCACCGTTGGCCTGCGCGCCAGAATGCGGCTGCACATTGGCAAACTTAGCACCGAAAAGTTGTTTTAGTCGGTCGATTGCCAAGGTTTCAACTTTATCCACAAACTCGCAGCCACCGTAATAGCGTTTACCAGGATAGCCTTCTGCATATTTGTTGGTGAGCACTGTGCCTTGCGCTTCAAGCACCGCACGGGAGACAATATTTTCAGAAGCAATCAACTCAATTTGCGATTGTTGTCGATATAGCTCTTCATTGACTGCAGATTGTATTGCAGGGTCAGCGTCGGCAAGTGATGCTGAAAAGAACGGTGCTTTAGTCTGGTTCATTTTGACTCTTTCTAAGTGTATTTGCTAATACAGTGAGATATGATTTTGGCAGGACATTGACTTAACTAATGACTAGCAAGCGACCACATTTATAGCTAATCCGCCAAGAGCTGTTTCCTTGTATTTTGATTGCATATCCACACCCGTTTGGCGCATGGTTTCAATCACTGCATCTAATGAAACAATGTGGCCGCCTTCATGCATCATCGCCAAGCGTGCCGCATTAATGGCTTTAACTGCGCCCATGCTGTTACGCTCAATACATGGAATTTGCACCAAGCCACCTATCGGGTCGCAGCTCATGCCTAAATTGTGTTCCATGGCGATTTCAGCTGCATTTTCAATTTGCTCATTATTGGCGCCAAGTACAGCAGCCAAACCCGCTGCCGCCATTGAACAGGAAACGCCAATTTCACCTTGGCAGCCCATTTCAGCTGCTGATATTGAGGCATTTTTTTTATAAAGCATGCCTATGCCCGCAGCGGTGAGTAGAAACTTAATAATGTTGTCTTCGATTTCAGTTTTGGTTCTTTGCTGTTGGCAAAAGCGTGTGAAGTAACTTAATACTGCTGGTATCACGCCAGCAGAGCCGTTGGTTGGCGCAGTGACTACGCGTCCACCACAAGCATTTTCTTCATTCACCGCGATAGCAAAGGCACTCACCATGTCCATGGATTGAAAGTCTGACGAGAGTTTGCCGCCCACAGTGCTGGCTTGTTTGTAGAGTAGGTGCGCTCGGCGTTTTACTTTTAATCCACCTGGCAACATGCCTTCTGTCACAAGTCCGCGTTCAATGCTAGCGTTCATCACATCCCAAACGCGAAGTAACTTGCTGCGTGTTTCTTGTGCATTTTGGTATCTTAATTCGTTGCCCCACACTATCTCGGCAATTGACAGGTTCTTTTCATTTCCCATGCGCAGCAAATCTGCAGCGTTATCAAACCAGAACGGTGTAGAAGCAGGCGTTTCTTTAACGATGGCACTGGTTTTTGTGGTGCGGAGAATTTCTTGTTCATCCAACACCGCGCCGCCGCCTATTGAAAAGTAGGGGTTGCGATGCAGTGAATCTCCATCATCATAAAATGCCTGCAATATCATGCCATTAGGATGTTGAGGTAATGATTGATGGTTATGAAAAACCAAATGTTTATTAAAATCAAATGGAATTTCAATGGTATTCATTAACATTAAACGACCAGTTTCCTTAATCGATTCAACAAGCGGGATGATGCTTGCAGGATCAACTTGGTCGGGTAATGCGCCAACCAAGCCAGCGATGACGGCATAGTCTGTTCCATGACCTTTACCCGTGAGTGCCAGTGAGCCAAATAGGTGAATTTGAACTTCAGCGACTTGTTTAATGAGGCCACGTTTTTCAATCTCTAAAAGAAAACGGTTTACCGCAATCATCGGCCCAACGGTGTGTGAGCTTGATGGGCCAATGCCGATACGAAAAACTTCGAATACGCTGTAGTTCATGCTGTTACTGCCCGTCGTTTAGTTGAGCAATGCCAAAGCCATAGGGCAGGGCGCTGCGCTCGAGATAGCGCCAGATATAGTCT
>Ga0208124_100042_pt1 | contig 119104 bp, 121 predicted proteins | sample LakWasM104_HOW12_2_FD_183922 | JGI IMG/M metagenome (GOLD analysis project Ga0208124, IMG submission 183922) | Freshwater sediment methanotrophic microbial communities from Lake Washington under simulated oxygen tension - Sediment Metagenome... | ecosystem: Environmental > Aquatic > Freshwater...
ATGTGAACTTAAAATTAAAAGGCGATGTTTCTCTGATTCGTTATTTCCGTGACCAAGGACAACCTGATATGGTGAAATTAATGGAATCTGTAGGCGTTAAAGATGACGGCTGCCAAGACGAAAAATGCTTCTAATTTAATGCGTTAGTGTGACTGCTGTATTTTATCTATAGTCACACACGCAAAGTAAAAAAACCAATTAGAATGGTGTTTTGAACTTTCTGCAAAATACCATGAAACCTATACAAAACATTTGGTTTAAAAATTCTTGGTTTAAAGATTCAGCTTTTCTAACTTTTCTACTGACAACCTCAGTTTGCACGCCATTAATTGGTCATGCAGCTGAGGTTTCTGCTTTTTCAGACGCCCAAAACATCCACATACGCCAGTTAGCGGCTTCATGCGCTGCATGCCATGGTACGCAAGGTAATTCAGCTGCAGCTAGCGGTGACGATGGGGCAAATGCAGTATTGGCGGACATGGCGCCTGCCGAATTCACAGAAAAAATGCTAGGTTTCAAAGACGGTAGCCGCAAAGCCACGGTGATGCATCATCACGCTAAAGGCTTAACGGTAGATGAAATCAATCAACTTGCAGTGCACTTTTCGCAACAAAAACGTGTCGTAACCACAGCGCTAAAATCACAAACATTAAAGGCTGACCATGAGTAATGCTAACCACTTTAATCGACGCGATTTTATTAAGTTTGCAGGTGCAGCTGGTGCTTTAGCCGTTAGCAAGAGTGGTTTCGCACGGGCGACTAAGCCGCCAGTCGGCCGTGTTGTCGTTATCGGTGGTGGCTACGCTGGCGCTACAGTCGCTAAGTATTTACGACTTTGGAGTTTGGGTTCCATTGAAGTGCTTGTGGTTGAGCCTAACTCGCAATTCGTCTCATGCCCATTAAGTAACTTGGTACTAGGTGGCAGTAAAAGCATCAATGACCTAACTTTTGGCTACGATGCTCTCAAAAGCAACCACGGTATTAAGTGGGTGCAAGATACCGTTACGGCGATTGACGCTTCTGCTAAGAAAGTTAGCATGCTACGCGGTGAGCTTAGCTTCGATAGATTAGTCGTCGCCCCAGGCGTTGATTTTAATTATGACACTTTGCCGATGTTAGCGAGCGCGGAAGCGCAACAGCAGATTCCACATGCATGGAAAGCAGGTTGGCAAACTGTTAATTTACGCAAACAATTAGAGGCGATGCCAGATGGTGGCGTGTTTGTAATGAATGTGCCAAAAGCGCCATATCGTTGTCCACCAGGTCCGTATGAGCGTGCTTGCCAAGTAGCAAGTTACTTCAAAGCGCATAAGCCAAAAAGTAAAGTCATCGTGTTAGATGCCAACGCAGAAATCATTTCAAAAAAAGGGCTATTCACTAAAGTGTTTAACGAGACTTATGCTGCCATCGTGGATTATCGTCCAGATAATGCAATGACAGGTGTGGATGTTGCTACCAAAACGGTGTCTACAGATTTTGACAAAATAAAAGCCGATGTGCTGAATGTAATCCCACCGCAACGTGCGGGCAAGATTGCACAAATCGCCAACTTGACTGAAAAAGATTACCCGTGGTGTGATATTAATTTTTTAACGTATGAGTCTAAATTAGTGCCTAACGTACATGTGTTGGGCGATAGCGTAGCCGCTGGTTTGCCAAAATCTGCACATATGGCGACTAATCAGGCTAAGGTTTGCGCGAATGCGATTGTGCAATTGTTTACTGGGCAAGCGCCAGATCCGGCGCCAGTGTTCGCCAATACTTGTTATAGCTATGTCACGGATAAATCTGCCATGCACGTAGCCAATGTGTACCGCTATGATGCAGGTAAGAAAATCATGGTGTCAGCAGAAGGTGGTGGCGTGTCTATGAGCCCGAGTGAAAAAGAGGGCGCCTATGCTGCGGCTTGGGCACAAAATATTTGGGCAGATACTTTAACTTAAGAAATATTTAGAAATTAACGAGTATTTGCTTAAAGCCAAGTAATCACTTCTGCCGTTGATCTTCTGGTTTTTACTTTTGGTTCATTCACTCTGTAACCAAAAGCCACCATGTAAGAGGCACCATATTGCGTAATATCAATACCAAAGTCTTGTTGTAAGATTGTATCTGTTTCAGTCTGTTTAAAGCCTTCAATCGGGCAAGAGTCTATGCCCAACATGGCCGCTGTCGTCATCATGTTGGCCAATGGAATGTAACTTTGCTTAGCGGCCCAATCAAAAAGCTTTCTATCATCACTTAAGTCAAAGTCAGATTGTTGAAATTCTCTATAAAACTTGCTTCTAGGCTCAATCACTTCATCAGATAGATGCTGTACGTTTTTCATAAAGTCTTTAACGTATGGATTATCGTGCTTCAAAAAATGTGACTTCATAGTTAAGCAGACAACGAAATGACTAGCGGTTTCTAATTTTTTAGTTGCACCCCAAGCGCCATTTTTAAGCTTTTCTCTGAGTTCAGCATCTTGCACCACGATAAAATGCCAAGGCTCTATGCCAAAGGAGCTAGGCGACAAACGGGCTGTTTCTAAGATGAAATCCATATCATCTTTAGCGACTTTTTTGCTAGGGTCAAACTCTTTGCAGGCGTGGCGAAATTGAAAGGCTTTTAATATGTCTTGTTTAGTCATTTTATTTACTTAAAATATAAAAAATTAGTACTTTAACTCTTGATTAATGTGGGCTTGAGAACCATATTATATGAGCAATATACAGTTAAGTATGAGCTATGCAATTTAACGTTAGCATAATCTAATAAATTAGAAAAAGCCTTAAAAATGTAATTTCGATTATGCTAAGCTCACATCTCAATACTTAATAAGAACTAAAGTCTACTCTTCAAGCACTAAGTATTAAGTTAGATATGCGAAGGTCACCAACGAATGACATCAGGAGTCAGTCTATGAGAAGTTTTACTAAGAAAATAGCCGGTATGCTATTGCTCGGAAGTCTATCAGCCTCAGTTCACGCGGCCGAATCGAATGCAAAAACCTTGTTGTATATCAGCCCGAATGATTACAACTACAGCGTGCACCTATTGGCAACTTACTATGAGTATTGGTTTGCACAAGGTCCATTAGTCGAGCCTATTGCTCTAAAATCACTACAAGAAAAACATGGTGAAATGGCGTTATGCCAAGCGAATGAAACTGCCGATACGATTGTCCGCATTAAGCCTAGCGTGTTTTATAACCCGCAGATGCATGTCTATCATAGCAAACTAGTCGCGACCGTATTTTCAGGTAAAGGTGATGTGTTAGGCACTTATGTAGGTGAGGCACAACAGCTTGGGTATACCAGTTTTGATAATGGCACTCAATACCATCTCAATAAAGTTTATGGTTTGGCGATGCAAGATTTAATGACTAAACTTACCATTAATCCTTCGCAGGATATTGTCAAATCAGAAGCTAAGTTGCCATGTGGCATGATTGGCGCACAAAACGACACAAAAGTTAGCTTTTATTAGACGACTTAGCTCGAATTAAGCTTAACTTGGGTCGCAGCATCTTTATAGTTTTAAAATTCAAAGGATAGAATCATGCAAAAGAAATTAATAATAAGCACGCTAATGTCGGCCTTTATCGCAACCGGTTGTGCGACTGAAGTAAAAAGCAACCAAGGCGTGATGCAAAAAATTACAGGGCTGAAAACGCCTGAGTCAGTGGTTCAAGCTAAGAATGGAAAAATCTATGTCTCTGAAATCAATGAGTTTGGTAAAGATGGTGACGGTCAGATTACCGTTATCGAGAATGGCAAGAAACGCGTGTTTGCGACAGGTTTGGATGATCCAAAAGGTTTAGCGATTATTGGTAAGACTTTGTATGTGGCCGATAAAACCAAAATTATGAAAATTGATATAGAAGGTAAAGTGCAAGCATTTTTACCAGCAAGCGCATTTCCAGTTACGCCTTTATTCCTGAATGATTTGGAAGCAGATCCTCAAGGCAATTTGTATGTGAGCGATAGTGGCGACCTGTTTGGTGCAGGCAAAGGCGGCGCTATTTATAAAATCAGCCCAAAAGGGGAGGTTAAACTGCTGATTAACAATGAGCAGGATGCGCGCGTTAAAGCGCCAAATGGCTTGCTTGCTGACGATACAGGTAAGATGTTAATTTACGTCGATTTCACTTCTGGCATACTTTACAGTTTGAACACAGAGACCAAAGCACTCAATGATGTTGCCGAAGGGTTTGGTGGTGGTGATGGCTTATTGCATCGCTCTAACGGCACTATGTACGTGAGTGATTGGAAAAACGGTAAAGTATTTAGCGTCAATACTAAAGGTGATGTTGCATTAGTAAAAGGCGGCTATCAATCAGCTGCAGATATTGCGATTACCAAAGATGAAAAATACATCATGGTGCCAGATATGAAAGCGGGCGAGTTAGATTTCATTCCTTTGCAATAATTCTTACTGAAATATTGTTCAAATGACCTCAAGTGCGACACAGATTGAACTTCGCCAAGCTGCTTTTGCTTGCTTGGCGGAAACAAATGCTGTGACGAAAGCCAACGAAGTGCGCCAGCTTGCCCGCAATTGGTTAGCTGGCGATATCTTGCTAGACGTAAATCAATCTATAACTGCACGTCTCCCAGTCCCTGGACGACCTGAAAAACCGCAACTCATTGCCCCGCGGTTACTTAAACACCGTGCTATGAATACGCTAGAAGGCCGTGTGGCTTTGATTCATGCGCTTGCCCATATTGAGTTTAACGCCATTAATTTGGCTTTAGACGTGATTTGGCGCTTTGCAGAAATGCCCGCTCAGTTTTATGCAGACTGGCTTAAAGTGGCCGATGAGGAGGCTTATCATTTTAGTCTGCTTAATGCACATTTACAGACCTTGGGTTTTGATTACGGTTATTTTGATGCGCACAATAGCCTGTGGGAAATGGCAGAAAGAACTAAAGACAGTGTGCTGGCGCGCATCGCCTTAGTGCCACGTACAATGGAAGCGCGTGGCTTAGATGCCTCACCGCAACTAAGAGCCAAGCTGGCGCAAGTAGGTGATGTACCAGCAACCGAGATATTAGATATTATTTTGTGCGATGAAATTGGCCACGTTGCCATTGGTAATCGCTGGTTCAACTGGCTTTGCGAGCAAAATGATTTGGAGCCAGTCTCTACCTATCGGCAGTTAGCTGAAGAATACAGTGCACCAAAGTTACGACCACCATTTAATATGGACGCAAGGCGACAAGCAGGGTTCACGGAAGTTGAGCTTGAGTATTTAGGTGCGCTTTAAATTACCTAGCGTTAGAAGCTGTAAATCCAGAAAAAGGAAAACTAGTTTTGTTTAGGCTAGGTAGTGATTGCATAATTGTATCGAATAAAAATAGTTTTTTAAAGTTGTTAGCAATTTGTCACAATATTGTCAGTGAATGAGGCAATACTCTTAAAGTCCACTCCTTTTTGATAAAGATTTAAACTGAAACTCAGTCAATCTGAATTCAACAGTAGTGCACCTTTCTTAAGTTTTAAGTTACTTTATGATTACGCTTATCTCAACACTACAATCAAGTTCATACTGGCAGTACATCACGCACCTTGGCTCATCTAGTTTATTGGCGCCCGTCATGGTAATTACAGTGGCTAATCTTTGGCTAACAAATCAAAAACAAGTTGCCTATTTATGGATGACTACTCTAGGCTTAGCTATTACTTTTACGACAATTACTAAGGTAATGTTCTTTGGGTGGGGAATTGGCATTGCATTGTTAGACTTTACGGGGGTCAGTGGACACACCCTATTAGCTGCTTCTATTTACCCTATACTTTTTTACTCGGTTTATGGCGGAGCGCAAACAAAATTTAGAAATATTGGGTTGTGGTTAGGGATAGCATTGAGTCTCTTGGTGGGTGCGTCGCGTATCCTTATTGGCGCGCATAGCATTAGTGAGGTTATTTCAGGCTGGGTTTTAGGTATGCTCGTTTGCGCCCTAGTGCTGGATGCGATGAATTATCAGCGTCAGCGCTTAGCATACATACAAGTAATGGCTCTAGTTTGTTTGTTAGCCTTAGGCTCAATAACGCCAAACTACATTCCAACACATGATATGGAAATAGAACTTGCTCTATTTATGTCTGGTCATGATGAGCCATATACAAGGTCTGATTTAATTTCAACGCAAATTTTGGGACAAGTTCAATTGGGGAAGATCAAATAACGGGGTTAGATTCATGGTTATGATAAGAGTTTTAAGTATTAAGAAGGTTAGCTACACCATCTAAGCCCACATGATTTAAGGCATAAGTGGCTTGCGCTTGTACGATAGGCTTAGCATGGTAAGCAATGCCAATGCCTGCTGCAGACATCATCTTAAGGTCATTGGCGCCATCGCCAATGGCAATGGTTTGCGCTGTGCTTAAGCCTAATTTCTCACGTAATTTAATTAACTCGTCGGCTTTGACTTGAGCATCTACAATATTGCCTAATACTTTACCCGTCAATTTTCCGTCTATAATTTCTAGCGTGTTTGAAACAGCATAATCTAACTTCAACATTTCTTTTACACGTTCAGCAAAGAAGGTGAATCCGCCAGAAACCAGCAAAGTGGTGATGTTATTTGCCTTACATGCGGCTATCCATTCAAGGGCGCCAGGGTTCAACTTAAGGCGCTCATTCAATACGCGCATTAAATCAGACTCTTGCAAGCCTTTAAGTAAAGCAACGCGTTCACGCAAGCTTTGTGCGAAATCTAGTTCACCTTGCATTGCACGTTCTGTAATCGCAGCGATTTGTGGTTTGATGCCTACCATATCGGCGATTTCGTCTATACATTCAATGCTAATCAGCGTGGAGTCCATATCCATGACGCACAAGCCATAATTTTTAAGCAGTTGCTTATCTTCTACATAGGCACAGTCAATTTTCTGTTGCGCACAAAACTGTTGTACAGCTTCGATTGGCGTGTTCTGATTGGAAAGATAATAGGCATGCTCAGCTATTTGAGTGAATTGAACACTGGTAGCGCACAATTGGTGTATGTGTGCCAGGTGTGAAAAAGTGATAGTAGAACCTTGGCTTGGAGAAGCTTGAATAACTAGACGCATGGCTTAAAAATTTTATTAAAAAAGTAATTATACACTTGGCACCTATTTCAAATGACTAAAACACACAGAATATCAAGCCAATGCTAGCGCATTTGGCTGTTTTGCGAGAAAATGTGCATTACTTTTAATAAGAACATTATTTTATGAATTTGCATGAATATCAGGCCAAAACTTTACTGCAAAAGTATGGCGTTCCGGTTCCGCGTGGGCAAGTGGTGACAGTGGCTAAAGACACGGCGGCTGCGACTACAGAAATTGCCAGTGATGCATGGGTTGTGAAGGCGCAGATCCATGCTGGTGGTCGCGGAAAAGCGGGTGGTGTTAAGTTGGTTAAATCAACCACAGAAGCGCAAGCTGTTGTGAGCGAGCTTTTAGGCAAAACTTTGGTCACCTACCAAAATGCGCCAGACGGTCAACTTGTTAACCAGGTGTTGATTGAAGAAACTTTACCAATCGCGCGCGAGCTTTATTTGTCTATGCTAGTAGATAGAACGCTTGAACGTGTGGTGATTATCGCTTCAAGTGCTGGTGGTATGGATATTGAAGAAATCGCGCAAACCAGCCCTGAGAAAATCTTAGAGGAAGTGTGCGATCCCTTAAATGGCATAGTGGATTTTCAGGCGCGCAATTTAGCGTTTAAGCTAGATTTAGTCGGCGACCAAATTAGTGCTTTCACTAAAATCTTAAAAGGCTTATATCGTTTATTCAAAGAAAACGATTTGGCTTTACTCGAAATCAACCCATTAGTGGTGACTGCTGAGGGTAAGCTGTTTGCCTTAGATTGCAAAATGAGCATTGATGATAATGCGTTGTATCGTCAAAAAGCGTTAGCCGAGCAACGTGACTGGTCACAAGAGGACAGTAAAGAGGCGGTAGCACATCATGCTGGTTTAAATTACATCGCGCTTAACGGCAATATCGGTTGTATGGTCAATGGTGCAGGGTTGGCTATGGCAACCATGGATTTAATCAAGCTGCACGGCGGAACGCCAGCTAACTTCCTGGATGTGGGTGGTGGCGCGACAGCTGAAACTGTCACCAAAGCATTCAAAATCATCTTGGCAGACAATAATGTTAAGGCCATTTTAGTGAATATTTTCGGTGGCATTATGCGCTGTGACATCATTGCAGAAGGTATTATCACTGCAGTTAAAGATGTCGGTATGCAAATTCCGGTCATCGTGCGTTTAGAAGGTACCAATGTGGATTTAGGTAAACAAATGTTGCAAACAAGTGGGTTGAATATTATTTCAGCAAATGGCCTGACAGATGCTGCCGTACAAGCTGTGAAGGCGGTATCAGCATGAGTATCTTAGTCAATAAAAATACCAAAGTACTATGCCAAGGTTTTACAGGTAAACAAGGTACATTCCACTCAGAACAAGCGCTTGCTTATGGCACAAAAATGGTCGGTGGCGTTACACCAGGTAAAGGTGGAATGTCTCATCTAGGTTTACCTGTGTTCAATACCATGCGTGATGCGGTGCGTACAACTGGTGCAACGGCTAGTGTGATTTACGTACCACCTGCTTTTGCAGCGGATTCAATTTTAGAAGCTTGTGATGCGGGTATAGACTTGATTATTTGTATCACTGAAGGCATTCCTGTGTTGGATATGCTCAATGTGAAAGCAGCTTTAAAAGCCAATGTTACTAAATTGATTGGGCCAAACTGTCCAGGCGTCATTACGCCAGATGAATGCAAAATCGGCATTATGCCGGGCAGTATTCATATGCGCGGCAAAGTTGGTATTGTTTCTCGTTCTGGTACACTCACTTATGAAGCAGTACATCAAACTACTGCGCTAAATTTAGGTCAAAGTACTTGTGTGGGCATTGGTGGCGACCCGATTAAAGGGCTTAATTTTATTGAATGCTTACAAATGTTTGAATCTGACAGTGAAACTGAAGCGATTATTATGGTGGGTGAAATCGGTGGTTCAGACGAAGAGGCCGCAGCGGAGTATATTAAAAGTAATGTCACCAAGCCTGTTGCAGCATATATTGCAGGGCAAACAGCACCTGCTGGTAAGCGTATGGGGCATGCGGGAGCGATTATCTCAGGTGGTAGTGGTAAAGCAGTTGATAAGATTCGCGCGCTTGAATTGGCTGGCGCAGTAGTGGCCAGTTCACCGGCAGGTTTGGGTGAAGCGGTGTTAGCTGCTATTAACAACAAAAACGCTTAATTTCTAGTTAATTGAATCACAGGGAAACAATCATTTAAAGATTATATGCACACTACATTTAAACATTTGTTTGCGGTTTTATTTCTCACTTTTGCTTCGGCATTGCCTGTTCATGCAGCAGAAGACGTTTCATATCTTCTAACTGCGGCCTCTAAGGGCGATGCCGCCACGGTGAATGCAATGTTATCCAGCGGCGCCAATGCTAATACAAAAGATGAAGATGGCGTAACCGCTTTGATGTACGCCGTCCGTAAAGATAAAGCTGATGTTGTCACTGCACTAATTAATAAGGGTGCAGATGTTAATGCTAAAGATAAGGGCGGTTGGACACCATTGATGTATGCGGCTAAAAAGAATCACTTCATCACGGCAGAAGTGCTGTTAAAGAATGGCGCTGATGCTAAAGTCCGTGATCCAGCAGGTTGGAGTGCATTTGGTATTGCAGCTGTGTCGGGGTTTTCAGAAACAGTGAGTACTTTGCTAAAGCACGGTGTAGATGCAAATACCAAGAGTGATGACGGTAAAACGGTGTTGATGCACGCAGCTAAAAGCGGCGATATCCCAACGATTACTGCGCTACTAGATAACAAAGCAGATGTTCAGGCGCAAGATAATTTAGGCCTAACTGCGCTAATGGTGGCTGCACGTCAAGGCCATGCGCCAGCTATTCAGTTATTGGCTACGCGTGGTGCAAACGTGAATCAAAAAGACCTTGCAAAATGGACCGCGCTAACATGGGCTGTAAAGAAATCTCAACTAGAAGCTGCAAAAGCACTTTTATCTGCTGGTGCTAATGTGAATAACTTAGATTCAGAAGGCACGCCGTTACTGCATATTGCCGTCACAAACAATAAGCCTGATATGGTGAAATTACTTTTAGAAAATAACGCTAAAGTTAAAGCTAAAGACCAATATGGTCTAACTGCCTTGGTTTATGCACTTAAAGGACAGAACCCAGAAATTGTAGCTCTGATTAAGAGTGCCGGCGGTAGTTACTAATCACCAGATAAGTTTGCTTTTGGTAGATTTACCTTCACGTTATTAATTTACTTTGACTTTAGATTTAACCCCAAAAAGAATAATACTTAAATAATGAAAATTGCCGTCGCACAAATGAATTGTTTAGTGGGTGATATTGCGGGTAATGTAGCCAAAATAATTACTAACGCAGCTCAAGCAAAGCAGCATGGCGCTACGTTGATGGTAACACCAGAGCTGTCATTGTGTGGATATCCACCGGAGGATTTATTACTACGTGAGGATTTTCTACAGGCTTGCGATGCCGCTTTAGAAAAATTAAGTACAGCCTTAGAAGATATTACAGTGATAGTTGGGCATCCGCGACAAGTGGGTGAAGAGTGCTTTAATGCGGCATCAGTATTGCAAGATGGCAAAATCATTGCAACATACTATAAACATGCCTTACCTAATTACAGTGTGTTTGACGAAAAACGCTACTTTACTGCTGGCGGTGAGCCTTTAGTATTTTCGCATAATGGTGTGCAGATTGGCGTGTTGATCTGTGCTGATGTGTGGGAGTCAAACCCTGCAGCATTGGCAAAAGCTGCTGGCGCTGAAGTGCTCATTGCCTTGAACGCATCACCCTTTCACATGGAAAAACAGTCAACCCGTTTAGAGATTCTGCGTGAGCGTACCTCTGAAACTGATTTGGCCATTATTTATACCAATATGGTGGGTGGACAAGACGAATTAGTATTCGATGGCGCCTCTTTTGTATTGAATTCAAATGGCGACTTAACGCAGCAATTGCCAGCTTTTGATGCCGCGTTGGAAATAGTCGAATTTAAGGGGTTGCAGCCAGTCCCTGCTGCTGTTACACCACAGCTGTCGATAGAAGCTTCTGTGTATACCGCCTTAAAACTAGGTTTGCAAGATTATGTGCGCAAGAATGGTTTTCCTGGCGTTGTGTTAGGTTTATCTGGTGGGATTGACTCTGCGCTCACAATGGCGATTGCCGTAGATGCATTAGGTGCTGAAAATGTGCAAGCGGTCATGATGCCGTCAGAATTTACTGCAAATATTAGTGTGGATGACGCTGCTGAAATGGCTAATCTACTTGGCGTGAAGTATAGCCAAATGCCTATTGCTAAGCTATACGAGGGTTTTAGAGCTACACTTGCCGATGAGTTTAAGGGTTTGCCTTTTGATACCACAGAAGAAAACCTGCAAGCACGCATTCGCGGCATGTTATTGATGGCAATATCGAATAAATTTGGCAGTATCGTGGTAACTACAGGCAATAAAAGTGAAACAGCCGTTGGCTACTGCACGCTCTACGGCGATATGGCTGGCGGCTTTGCGCTATTGAAAGATGTGCCAAAAACTTTGGTCTATAGGCTTTGTGATTATCGCAATAGCTTATCTAGGGTTATTCCACAACGCATCATTACACGCCCACCATCTGCTGAGTTACGTGCTAACCAATTAGATCAAGACAGCTTGCCGCCTTATGACGTGTTAGATGGCATTATTGAAGCTTATGTGGAAGATAACTTAAGCGCTAAAGATATTATCGCAATGGGTTATCTGGCTACCGAGGTGAATCGTGTGATTACACTGATCGATAGAAATGAGTATAAACGTCGTCAATCTCCAGTAGGCGTTCGCATTACGCATCGCGGTTTTGGAAAAGATAGGCGTCATCCTATAACAGTGAAGCTAGATTTTGATATACACTTGAACTAATTATAAAAATAAATTTAATGATTAAATTAAGTTAACTAAAAAAACCATTCTGGAGCTCAGGAAATATGAAAAAAATTGAAGCAATCATCAAACCATTCAAATTAGACGAAGTACGTGAATCACTGTCTAACATTGGAGTTAACGGACTAACGGTCACTGAAGTAAAAGGTTTTGGTCGCCAAAAAGGGCACACTGAGTTATACCGTGGAGCTGAATATGTGGTTGATTTTTTGCCTAAAATCAAATTGGAATTAGTGGTTGGGGATGATTTAGCAGAAGCTGCAATGGACGCCATTATTAAAGCCGCACATACAGGTAAAATTGGCGATGGTAAGATTTTTGTTAGCACAGTTGAACAAGTTATCCGTATTCGTACTGGCGAAACAGGCGAGTCAGCTGTCTAAATACTGTTGGTAGGAGCGACGATTCGCCACTCCTACCTTGTTAGTTTCAAACCTTCATGCCTACCATTCTCAAAACAATCCTCTTACTCACTATCTCAAACATATTCATGTCATTTGCGTGGTATGCGCATCTGAAAAATTTAAGTCAAAAACCTTGGATTATTGCAGCTCTTATTAGTTGGGGCATTGCAATTATGGAATATATGTTTCAAGTGCCAGCAAACCGTTTAGGCTTCACAGTGATGTCTCTTGGCCAATTGAAAATATTGCAAGAGGTAATTACGTTGTCGGTATTTGTGCCATTTGCTGTGCTTTATATGCATCAGCCTCTCAAGCTGGATTTTTTGTGGGCGGGCGTTTGTTTGATGGGAGCAGTTTATTTTATGTTCAGAACATAACTGCTTGTTTGATTCATTAGAAATGCTTTGAGCGTAATACGCTTGTAGCGTTTATTACAACATATTTGCTAATCGATATTTAATCGGGTTTCTGTATATATTGAGCTCTTGTCCCAAAGACTTATCCAATTGGCAAAGTCATTAGCAGGCATGGGTTTAGACATATAGTAGCCCTGGCCAGAGTCACAGCCCATTTTTCTTAAAAGATCCCAGACAATCTGATTTTCAATGCCTTCTGCAACGACTTTAAGTCCTAAGTTGTGTCCTAAATCAATTGTTGATTGAACAATTTTCTTATCGCTTTCATCCTGCTCCATTTTTAGAATAAACGACTTGTCTATTTTTAACTCATTAACAGGTAAACGTTTTAAATATGCTAAAGATGAGTAACCAGTACCAAAGTCATCAATCGACAATTTAATATTCATGCTTGAAAGTTTGTCCAGTGTCGCTAAGGCACGCACAGGATCATCCATGATGCTACTTTCGGTAATTTCTAAAGATAATGAGCTGTTATCAATTTGATATGTTTTGAATATATCGCTAATTTTATCTGGCAATTCCTGGTCGATTAAATCCCTAGTAGAGATATTGACTGCAATAGGATAATGCAAATTCATGGCATTCCAGATTTGGCTATATCTTGCCGCTTCGTTAAGCATCCATTGACTAATCAGTTGTATATATCCAGTTTGCTCTGCAAACGGGATGAATTGGTCTGGGAAAATGAAGCCTTTTACAGGATGTTTCCACCTGACTAATGCTTCTAGCGAAGTGAGTTGACTCGTGGCAATATCAATCTTTGGTTGAACATACATAATGAGCTGATGCTCAGCGATTGCATTTTTCAGTTCAGATGCCATCGACAAGTTTGTGGAGCTATTCAAATCGTAGCTTTTATCAAAAACAGTAGTCCCAACTCTACTAGCTTTAGCTGCGTACATAGCCATTTCAGCTCTCGTAAGTAGCTGAGCCTCATTTTTAGCATGCTTTGGAAATGTGGCAATGCCAATGCTCGCACTAACATCAACAGACTGCATGCTAATTAAGATTGAGCTTTCAAAGCTTTTAGATAATTCATCGGCTAAACTCAAGCCAACTTCAGAAGTAGTACCAGGCAGTATCATCGCGAATTGAACGCCAGCAATGCGCGCTACAAAATCTTGCTCTCTAGCAGTCGCTTTAATTTTTTGTGCGACTACACGCAAAATCTCATCGCCAGCATCATGGCCTAGAATATTGTTAATTTGCTTGAATCGATTCAAGTTTAGAATAAATACAGTCAGTTGTTGCTTAGTGACTTCAGCCTCTTCTATTGCTTTATTCAGTCTTAGCATGAATGAGGTTCTATTGGGTAAGTGAGTGAGCTCATCAAAGTAAGCGAGTCTTGAAATACTTTTCTCTCTTGTTGAAATCGCTTCACTCATGCTACTAAAGCTGCGACTAAGCTCACCAAGCTCATCTCTTCTGTCTGTCGTAATCGAAACTTCATAATTACCTTTTTCAAGGCTCTTAGCTACTTGCACCAAATCAGTAATGGGTTTGGTAATGTATTTTGAGACATAGTAAATACTGATTGCAAATACGAACGCACCAAATATTGTCAAAATTAACAAGGTCAGTTGTAGATTTTTATAGGGAGCGGTTGCTTCGTCTATAGAACGTTGTAATACCGCGTATAGCACTTGATTTGGGCTGTTTAAAATAGATACATAACGAGAACCAAATGAAATGCCGTCAATATCAATTTCTCGATTCATTGTTTTCGCGTCAATCAGGTTCGAGGTCTTGGTCATAATGGTGCTAATTGAAGGACCAGCTAACGTGGATGCTGTTAATGACCAATTTGCATCATTTGCCCTGCTGACAAACGTGACCTCAAGATTGCTTAATTTATGTAATTTTTTAGCCAATGTATTATTAATCTTGAAACCCATAATGACCCAGCCTATGGTTAACGGCGCTTTAACGGGCACGGCAACAAGTTGGTATGGTTCATTATTGAAGATGGCAAAACTTTTAAAATTACCTGATTCTTGAGCGTTTTCTACAAGCGCTGTAACTGCAGATTTGACATCGCTATAAACTTTCTCGCCTGAAATGATCTGATGATCATCAGCAGTGGTATAAAACTTAGTTGAAGTATAAAAAACTGAGATATTAGCGCCTAGGCGTTTTTGTTGATTATTCAGTGCGGACAGCATTGTTTCATCATCATTAGATGCAATAGCCTGTCTAAATCCATAATCGATTGCAAGAATTCGTGCACCTTGACTTAAGCTCTCAGAATTCTGATCTAATAGGCTCAAAAATATCTTTTCGCCAAGCACCAACTGTTCACTGACTGACGCACGCGCATTTTTCTCAATACTCATTCTAATGGCGATAGATCCTACGATCTGGATGCTAAGAATGAGCACAAGGAATATGAAGGTTATTCTTGTATTTAGACGTTTAAATTTCATTAGGTGTTATGTTTGATTTGATAGCAGACTAATTGAAGCTAAATTGAGGCTTTGATATCAACCACCATTTTGATTGGGCTAGCTTCCTTTGTAGATACTGGCTTATCAACTGTCACGTTTTCTTTTCTTAGTGCGTAATGCCAAACTTTTAATAGGTAATCTCCACTGGGCACATCACTCATTGTGACTTTGCCGCTGGCATCTGTTTTAGCAAAATAAGGCGTATCCACAATATAGACAAAGGCAAGCATTTGATCATGGATATTGCAGCCTAGCACTACTGTACCAGCCTTATCAAAAACTACCGGCGTGCTTGGTACGCCTGAATAAAGTTTTAACTCAAAAGTTTTGGCGGGTGAGAATGAATAAACGTGATGTCTAACAGAGTCTTTGTTTGGAAAAATGATACTGCTGCCAGTTTGTATGACAGTGACTAATGGAATAAATGTTTTATTTTTCTGTGCAATAGCTGCTTGGTTTTTTAAAGAGGGCGCAGCTTTATCTTTTGGTTCTAAATACACCACCGCATTTTCAACGCTGGCGCCAGCAATGTCATTTACTTGAACTTCAATTTCTGCGGCCTTTGCATAGGAATTTAACATGCATGATAGTATGAAAAAACTAAAGAGGTACTGATGAATTATATGTTTGCGAAAAGCCATAAAAGTTTATCCTAGTATTATATTTATTGATTACTGACAATATCGCGCTTCATCGGTGCCAAGATTTTAAGAAGCTCATTTTTCTCTCGGGTATTGGTGTGTCTATTTAGAGACTCTCGAAATACGGCGACAAATGACTCAAACTCGGCTGTAGTGATTTTTGCATCTTTATGCGAATTCAACATTGTTTCGCCATCGTATTCGCAACCACCACCAGTCAACTTACAAATTTGACTGACAACACTCTCTTTAAGTTTCGGTAGTTTAATATCTTTAAAAGATCTAGAGGTTTTAGGGTTGCTTGAAACTTCATCGATAGTTTCAGAAACCACTATTTTGATGACTGGTAAACCGCCCAGCCTGTTAAATAGACTTTCTTTATTATTGGTATTTGACTTCACTGTACTAGGCTTATCTGAATTAGGCTTAGTCGCTAATTGCGAGCATCCTAATAGACTCAATAGCGTGCACAAAGTAATCACAAAGAATTTAAGCGTATTCAGTTTCATTTTTAATCATAAAGTTTTAAGCAGTAACCAATTATATATCTTACAAGTTAAGTTTAAATGGTGAATAAGGCTAGGAGTTGTCACCTAATCTGTCATTCAGTCTAGTAATTTCACTTGTATAATTTGAACAGTAAAGAGTGCTAATTGGCTTAGTGCTTTTAGGCTGAAAAATTAATTCATTTAAGAAACATCTATGCACATGAAAAATGTCATTACATTAAGTATTTTTAGTAGTTTTTTGCTGTATGCCTCATTAAGCTTTGCAGGGGATCGCTTGCTCGCGACAGGGGGTGTTACTCAAATTGAAGGTTCAGCAGGCGGCGGACTCAATCCTTGGGCGCTCATAAGTGGTTATGGAACAGACAAACAAACTGGCGCTTCAGCTTTCTATACGCAACTTAGAACCAATGGTGGGTTTGAATTAAGTAGTGGTGGGGTGAGTGTTGGATTTTGTAATCGATTTGAAGTCTCACTCAATCAACAAAAATTTGGCCTGAGTGATACAGTGCCAGGCCAATCAATAAGGTTAGATTCGCTGGGCGTCAAAGTTAGAGTTTTAGGCGATGCTATTTATGATCAAGACAAATGGATGCCGCAAATCTCATTAGGTATGCTAGTGAAACATAATGAAGATTTCTCATTTGTTCCTCAGCTTCTTGGCGCAAAGAGATCAACGGGTGTTGATCTATACCTATCTGCTACAAAGCTCTATCTTGCGGCTATCAATGGTAGAAACCTACTACTTAACGCAACATTACTTGCAACCGAGGCAAATCAGTTTGGCATATTAGGCTTTGGTGGAGATAAGCACGATGGCTATCGTTTAGAGCCAGCCGTTTCTGTAGCGCTAATGGTGACTGATAATATTTTGCTTGGTACTGAATACAGAGCTAAACCAGACAATTTAAGTGGATCTAAAGAAGACGATGCCAAAGATATATTTCTGACTTGGTTTCCTGTCAGAAATTTTTCAGTCACAGCTGCCTATGTGGATTTAGGTAACATCGCGGATAAAGACAATCAACGAGCATGGTATTTATCTGGACAGGTATCATATTAAGCCACCATCGCTGTATAGTCTAAACCGTCTGGTTAATCAGTATCCGAGCCAGCGCGAACCTTGGTAAAACACGAAACTCACTACCCAAGCCAGCCCTAGTGACCAAGCAATTGATAGCCACATAAATGCGCTACTTTTAGCTTCACTTCTAAGCGTGGCAATGGTCGATAAGCATGGCGTGTATATTAGCGTGAACAGCATAAAGCTCATGGCCTGTACCCAATCAATTTGCGTTGCCATATGCACCATCAACGCATCGCCTTGCATCCCATAAATTACAGCAAGTGCGCCAACCACGATTTCTTTAGCGACAAAGCCAAAGATTAACGCAATCGCTAGCTGGTTGTTAATGCCGAGTGGATCTAATATAGGTGCAAACAATGCGCCAATTTGGCCTGCGTAAGTGCCTGCACTAGCTGGAGGCACGTTGCTAGGGAAGTTAGTCAGTGCCCAAACCAATACAACACCAATCACAATAAACTTGCTGGCACGTACTAAGAAGTGTTTTACCTCATGCCAGCCTCGCAATATGATTTGGCGTAGTGTAGGAAAGCGGTAGGGCGGTAATTCGAGAATAAATGGCTCGGCGTTTTTATACTGCCCTTGAAAAAGAATGGCAGTTAAAAACATGGTTAAAAAGCTCATCACGTAAAGTGTGAATAAAACCAGCGGTGCATGCTTCGCAGTAAATAGTGCCGTGATAATGAAAATGAACACTTGCAGCCGTGCTGAACACAATGACAATGGAATCACCAGCATGGTCAGCAAACGCATTGGACGTGAGCGCATGATGCGTGTACCCATCAGGGCTGGTACATTGCAACCAAAGCCCATTAGCATCATCACAAAGCCACGACCGTCTAAGCCCATTTTTGCCATGAGTGAATCCATGAGAAAAGCCGCCCGCGATAAGTAACCGCTATCTTCGACCATAGACATGACTAAAAAGAATAAAACAATAATAGGTACAAATGCAGCTACGGTCGCTACGCCGTTATAAACACCATCTAACATCAAGCCGCTGAACCATGCCGGACTTGAGGCGAATATCGGTTCCAATAAGCCTGATCTAAATAAGCTTAAAGCCCACGCCAGGCCATCTTGTAGTGGTTTTCCAGCAGTGAAAATAAACTGAAATAATATAAACATCGCCGCAAAAAATATGGGTAAACCAAACCACTTGTGCAGCAAAATCTTATCGATTTTATCGGTTGTATTATTGGTAAATGTCGTTGGTATTTGCACATGATGTTGAATCAAACTTTCCATCTCATGTTCGATTTGATGGTCTTCTTGTAGAAGTTGGCTAATGACTTTTGGGTCGGTCGCTGTTTGATTCTGATTGATAATCTGCGTGGCTGCCTGTAGAGCTTTTGGCAAACCATCGCCATATTTTGCGCTGATGGATAGCACAGGTATGTGTAAATCGTTAGCCAAGCTTTCAGTATCAATGGTAATGCCAGATTGCTTGGCTTCATCTGCCATGTTTAAAGCAAGCACAGCAGGGATATTGAGCTTTTTAATCTGCAAAACTAATGAAAGTTGACGATCTATCTGCGAGCTGTTCAACAGTACAATGACTAGGTCTACAGCATTATTTGAAAGAAAACGTCTGACAACTTGCTCATCTTCTGAAAAGCCATGTAAATCATAAATGCCCGGCAAATCAATTAATTCGGCAATATGGCCACCAATCAAAATCTTTGCACTCATTAAATCAACAGTGATTCCGGGCCAATTGCCAACGCGTGCAGAAGCGCCGCTAATACGATTGAACAGGGTAGATTTCCCCGTGTTGGGCATGCCTAATAGTGCAATACGTTTCATGAGTGTTTATTGTTGGCGCAAAAGATGAATGAGTTGGCTTATTCTATAAGGTAATAATATAGATTAAATTTCGGCGTTGATTCGTATGCGGGTAGCCTCGGCGTCACGCAAAATCACATCGGTAGTACCAAGGCGTACATGTAGTGGCCCATTGAAATTAGCACGGCGGATAATGCTGAGCGGTTTGCCTACACGAAATCCCAGTGCTGAAAGCCGATGAAATAAATATTCATCCGCTTCAATCGCAGTAATGATAGCGCTTTGACCTATTTTTAATTGTGAGAGCAGTTGCATTAATCAGTGAGAATAAATTACAAATGATAATAATTCTTATTATCGCATAATTCTATAATGATGTGCATTTCTAAAAGGAATAATCTGCAATAGGCTAAAAACAACAGAATTGTTAAAGTTAGGCGCTCGCATATTAAAAAAAGGCTCATAAAGAGCCTTTTTTAATACTACTAATTCAATGAATAAGAATGACTTATTTTGAAATATCGATTTTGGCTTTAGTGCGCAAATCAGACATCATTTTTTCTAAATTACGTTGTTGAAGATTTTTTTGTAAACCATCTTTTACTTTGTCGTAAGCCAATGGTTGTGCGCTACGTGTATCAACTAATTTAATCACATGCCAACCGAATTGCGTTTGTGCTGGTGTAGCAGAAACCGCACCTTTTTGTAGGCCAGCAACTGCGTCGCTGAATGGTTTAACCATCGTTGCTGGTGAGAACCAGCCTAAGTCGCCGCCTTTTTCTTTAGAGCCAGGATCCATTGATTTTTCTTTAGCAAGTTTAGCAAAGTCAGCGCCTTTAGCTAATTGCGCAATAATATCTTTAGCTTCAGCTTCAGTTTTTAACAATATATGACGTGCGCTATATTCTTTATCGCCATAAGCTTTTTTGTATTGTTCGTAAGCGGCTTTAGTATCAGCATCTGAAATTGGATTTTTCTTCACAAAGTCTTGTAAGTATGCTGAAGTAAGTAGTTCGCGACGTGAAAGCTCTTCACGTGCAACGTAATCAGCTTGCTTATCAAGACCTAGCTTTTGCGCTTCTTGGTAGACAAGTTCTGAGTCTATCAATTTGTTCGTAATGGCTTGTTTAACTTGATCGTCAACTTTTTGGCCGCGTGAAGCAGCGTCTTTAGCAATGTAATCATAAACAGATTGTTTGATTTGTTTACCATTAACTGTTGCTACAGCGTCCGCAGCAAATGCTGCTGGTGCTAATGAAAGAATAGCAACTGCGATTAAGGTTTGGGTAAATTTCATGCGAAAATCCTCATGGTTAGAAATAGTAGGGAGTTAAAGTTCATCTGGCGCCAGAGCATGTATGCTCAAAGCGTGAATTTTACTAGGAATAAGTTCGGCAAGTGCCTGATAAATAATGCGATGACGCATTATCTGTGATTTTTCAGAAAAATGCGAGCTTGTTATTTTGAGTTTAAAATGACCACCACCAGTGTTGCCTGCGTGCCCAGCATGCATGGCGCTTTCATCCTCTAATTGCAAGGAGCTTGGAGCTAATGATTGTAAGCGGCTGGTGATTTCTTCAACTAAAGTCATATTTGTGGGCTATATATTGCTGTGAGGTAAGATATTGGTTAAGAACGAAGTTTTGACTACAGTTAACTCGGTAAAGTTTTTCTAAATGGTTTGACTATAACGTTCTTATATACATTCGAGATGACAAACGGATCATTATTAGCCCATTCTGTCGCTTCTTGAAGGTTAGAGAACTCTGCCACAATCAGGCTGCCTGTAAAGCCAGCTGGTCCCGGATCTGAACTATCAATCGCTGGGAAAGGACCCGCAAGCAGCAATCTGCCCGCTTCTTGTAGGTTTTGTAAACGTTTTAAATGCTCAGGTCTGGCGACCAAACGCTTCTCTAAACTATTCGGCGTATCTTCCGCCATGATTGCATACCACATTATTTTGTCTCACTTTTATCTTGTTTTTCTTCATCAACCGGCGCTACTAGATACTTTCTTAAGGCTAAGGTTTGTGCGATGAAGAATGCAAACATGATGCCAGTCACACCAAATAACTTGAAATTGACCCAAGCATTTTCAGTATAGTTAAAAGCTACATACAAGTTTAAAAATCCCAGTAACACTAAAAAGGCCACCCATACCAAGTTGAGTTTATTCCAAATAGGCGTAGGCGCATCAATTAGATTAGCCATCATTTGCTGAATCAAATTCTTCTTAAAAAATAAATTAGATATTAGTAATGTGGCTGCAAGTACCCAATACAGTGCAGTAGGCTTCATCATGATGTAAGTTTTGTCATGTAACAGCAAGGTAATGCTACCCAGTATGCCGATAATGGCACCACTCACGATGAGCATTTTTTCAACTTTGCCATAGCGAATTTTGCTGTAGATAATTTGTGCAATCGTGGCAGCGATGGTGACAGCCGTTGCTGTAAAGATGCCAAAAAACTTGAATGCGATAAAAAACAAAATAACGGGAAACATGTCGAATAAAAACTTATTCATGGCTTTAGGCGAGTCGCTTTCTAAGTGGGGCTTGTGTAAATTGTAATTACGTTCAAAAATCAATAATTAACAACGCTTTAGCGTAAGTCGTTATTTTGCTATGATTGATGTTGTGCCACAAGGTTTAATTTTCAAGTATTTTTTATTCATCACCATTTTTTAAGCCTAATTTCTAAGTATAGCGTTCATGCCACTCATTTTTGATCTACATTCCCACACCACAATCTCAGATGGCATGTTAAGCCCAACTGAGTTGGTTGCCTATGCGGCAAAGCAGGGCGTTGATGTATTGGCCTTAACTGATCATGACGATACGGGCGGTTTGGCAATTGCGGCAGAAGAGGCAAAACGTTGGGGTTTGCATTTTATCAATGGTGTAGAAATTTCTGTTACTTGGAAAAAACGTACGATTCATATTGTCGGTTTAAAAATCAACCCTGAATACCCTGCGTTGAAAGCGGGTTTGGCATCACTTCGCGCAGGACGCCATACACGAGCAGAGGGCATGGCAGCAGGTTTGGATAAAGTTGGCATCACAGGCAGCCTTGAAGGTGCTTATCAATACGTGAACGATGGCATCATAGGCCGCATACATTTTGCAAGATTTTTAATCGAGAGCGGAGTCTCAAAAGACAATAAGGCTGTATTTAAAAAGTACTTGGTCAAAGGTAAGCCGGGTTATTTTGAGCATCAATGGGCGAGTTTAGAAGAAGCTATAGGTTGGATTGTTGGTAGCGGTGGTGTTGCGGTGCTGGCGCATCCAGGTCGATATGATTTAGGTCGCACCAATATGTTGTTGTTATTGGAAGAGTTTCGCGCTTTGGGTGGTACGGCGATTGAAGTGGTGACCGGTAGTCATACAGGTGCGCATTATATTGAGTTTGCAAGGTATGCGCAGATGTTTAGCTTGAAATCTTCAGTGGGGACGGATTATCACGGCAAGGGTGTGAGCTTTATGGAAATGGGGCGTTTGCCAGCGCTACCAAATAACTGCGTACCCATTTGGCAAGATTGGCCTGAGGCTTTGCTGACGAGCACGAATATTACAAAAAACAATGCGGCTAAAACTGCTGCAGAGCTCATTTGAAAGCAATAATCACAATATAATGTCTCAACTGTTCAACATTAATTTAGAGAATCCGCAGCATCGGCTGATTGTGCACACGGCTGAAATTTTGCGCGATGGCGGGGTAATTGCCTACCCAACAGATTCTGGCTATGCGCTGGGCTGCATGTTGGGTCATGGAGATGCGCAAACGCGCATACGTCAAATTCGCGGTGTGGATGACAAACATCTTTTTACGCTGCTTTGCCGTAATTTAAGTGAGTTAGGCAATTACGCGATTGTGAGCAATAGTCAGTTTCGTTTGTTAAAAGCCAATACGCCTGGTGCTTATACCTTTATATTAAATGCGACGCGTGAAGTGCCACGTAAGCTGCAGCATCCAAAACGCAATACTGTAGGGCTCCGCGTGCCAGATCACGCCGTTGTTCAAGCAATATTAGAAGAGATTGACGCGCCATTGTTGAGTATGACACTGTATATTCCAGACGAAGACTCCGTGCTTAGTGAAGCGTGGGAAATTCGTGATAAGTTGGAGCATGTAGTCGATTTGGTCATTGATGTCGGACACTGTGTGGCGGGTGCGACTTCTGTGATTAATTTGACGGGAGATGCGCCCGAGTTAATACGTGAAGGCCTAGGCGATTTGACGCCTTTTGGTTTAAGTTAGATTAAATTTACTTTAAAAAGAGCATGTAATGGAATTATCCCTAATACAAAAAATAGTTATTTATGCACCGCCAATCATATTCGCAATTACTGTACATGAGGCGGCGCATGGTTATGCAGCTAAGCACTTTGGTGATATGACGGCTTACAAGGCTGGCCGCATCACCTTAAACCCCTTAAAGCACATAGACTTGTTCGGTACTATTTTATTGCCGGCAATGACCATACTTTTAGGCGGCATACTCTTTGGCTGGGCAAAGCCAGTACCAGTCGATTTTAGTCGTTTGCGGAATCCTAAAAAAGACATGTTATGGGTCGCCGCGGCTGGGCCTGCATCGAATTTTATAATGGCAATATTCTGGGTATTCGTGATTAAGTTTGCTATGGGTGCACCAGAAGCAGTTGCGTTACCGCTAGCTGAAATGGCTAAAGCTGGTATCAGTATTAATATTGTTTTGATGGTATTAAATCTATTACCTCTGCCACCTCTGGATGGTGGACGCATCGCGGTAAGCTTGCTACCTATGCCTTACGCGATTAAGTTTGCACAAATTGAACGTTTTGGCTTCTTGATTTTAATTGCGCTAATGTTCTCAGGCATACTTAATAAAATTTTGGACCCATTCATAAATGCGGTTTACGCACTAATAATTAGCTTATTTGGCTAAGCTTGTTTGTATAATAACAACATATTTATTTTAAGGTTTTATCGCACATGGCAATCGAACGCGTTTTATCAGGTATGCGTCCTACAGGGAATTTGCATTTAGGGCATTACAACGGCGTACTTAAAAATTGGATTAAACTCCAGCACGAGCATGAATGCTTATTTTTTGTGGCTGATTGGCACGCGCTTACGACCCATTACGATACCCCCGAGATTATTGAAGAAAGCGTGTGGGAAATGGTAATCGACTGGCTAGCTGCGGGCGTAGACCCTGCCAATGCCACGATTTTTATACAATCACGCGTGCCAGAACATGCTGAATTACATACTTTGTTGAGCATGATTACGCCATTGAGTTGGTTAGAGCGTGTGCCGACTTACAAAGATCAGCAAGAAAAACTCTCAAGTAAAGACTTGTCTACCTATGGTTTCTTAGGCTATCCGCTACTACAAAGTGCGGATATTTTAATTTATAAAGCAACTCAAGTCCCTGTGGGCGAAGACCAGATTCCTCACATTGAATTCACCCGTGAAATCGCCCGTCGCTTTAACCACATTTACGGTAAAGAAAAAGGTTTTGAAGAGAAAGCCGAAGCCGCAATCAAAAAACTAGGCAGTAAACGTAGTGCTTTGTATGAAGAAATGCGTAACGCTTATCAACAAAGCGGTGATGAAGAAGCTTTGGATGCTGCACGCTCATTGATTGAAGAGCAACAAGGCATGAGCATGGGTGATAAAGAGCGCCTTCTTGGTTATCTAGAAGGCGGCGGTAAGATGATTCTGCTTGAACCTGAATACAAACTCACACCAGCTTCAAAAATGCCAGGTTTAGATGGTCAGAAAATGTCTAAATCCTATAACAACACCATTTCATTGCGCGAGCCAGCGGATGTGGTTGCGAAAAAAATCAAAACCATGCCGACAGACCCGGCGCGCGTTCGCCGCACAGATCCGGGTGACCCAGCAAAATGTCCAGTTTGGCAGTTACATGAAATCTATTCAAACACATCCACGCAAGAATGGGTACAAGCAGGCTGTAAAAGCGCAAGTATTGGCTGCATAGAATGCAAAGGCCCTGTGATTGAAGGCGTGTTAGCTGAATTGAAACCAATTCAAGAACGTGCTGCGCAATATGCTGAAGACCCAACTTTAGTGAAGAACATTGTCGCAGAAGGTTGTGAAAAAGCCCGCAAACTGGCGCGTGAAACCATGCGAGATGTGCGCGATGCGATGGGCTTGAATTACTCTTAATCAACATATTATTTATTGGGGCTTTGATGAGCCATTGGTTAGCGCTTGCAATCGCGATCATTGCAGAAGTGATAGGAACTACGGCACTCAAGGCCTCAAACGAGTTTACTCGGCTGATACCGTCATTAATTGTAGTGGTGGGATATGGCACGGCATTTTATTTCATGTCGATTAGCATGCGTGTGCTGCCTGTCGGCATTATGTATGCTATTTGGTCTGGTATGGGGATTGTGCTGATTTCAGTATTGGGATGGCTAGTCTTTCGGCAGACCTTAGATACACCAGCAGTGATAGGCTTAGCTTTTATTATTGCTGGTGTCATTATTATAAATGTATTTTCAAAGACTGTCGGACACTGACCTTAAATGCAAACTCAGCTCACTTTAGATGCGCGCATTCACGGTGAAGCTTTTACTCAGGTTCCTCATGACCTCTATATTCCGCCAGACGCGCTAGAGGTTTATTTGGATGCTTTTGAAGGCCCTCTCGATTTACTCCTGTATTTAATTCGTAAACATAACCTTGATATTTTAGATATTCCTATGGCCGATTTAACGCGCCAGTACATGGAGTATGTAGAAAAAATGAAGGCGATTAAGCTGGAGTTAGCAGGGGATTACTTGCTGATGTCGGCGATGCTGATTGAGATTAAATCCCGCATGTTGTTACCGAAACCTGCCGAGATTGAATCTGAAGATGACCCTAGAGCTGAATTGGTGCGCCGCTTAATGGAGTATGAGGCGATTAAACTAGCTGCGCAGCGTCTTGATGAAATGCCGAAAGTAGGCGAGGATATTATCGTTGCCAGTGCCTATTATCAGCATATTAGTGATGTACAGCCACCTGAAGTGAGCTTGGATGATTTAACTGAAGCTTGGCGCAATGTATTGAAACGCGCCAGCCACTTTAAGCATCATAAAGTCGGCAAGGCTGAGCTTTCTGTACGTGAACACATGAGTATTATTTTACGTCGCTTGAAAGTGGATAATTTTTTAGAGTTCTCACAACTATTTGATGTGGCGAGAGATGGCATTCCAAAACTGGTGGTTTGCTTTCTAGCAATTTTAGAGTTAGCGCGTGAAGGCTTGCTGCGCATGACACAACAAGCGCCATTCTCGCCGATTTATGTGCAGTTAAATTCTCGCGAATAATTTAATGTCATGAACGAACCTGAAAACATTACGCAGAAGAAACAAGTGTTAGAAGTGGCTTTACTAACTTCAACGCCGCCGCTTAGCTTGGATGATATGCAAAAGCTATTTGCAGACCGCATGGAGCGTGCCACTCTGCGTATGCTGCTGGATGAGCTCAAGCAAGATTGGGATGCGCGCACGATGGAGTTGGTGCAGGTAGCAACGGGTTACCGCTTTCAAGCACGAGCCGAGTACACTCCTTTTTTAGCGCGACTAAATCCAGAAAAACAATCTAAATACTCTCGCGCTGTCATGGAAACATTGGCGATTATTGCCTATAGACAGCCTGTAACACGTGGCGACATTGAAGAGATTCGCGGCGTGGCCGTGAACCCCAACGTGATGCGCCAGCTACAAGAGCGTGATTGGGTGGATGTAGTGGGGCAGCGCGAAGTGCCTGGTCGGCCTTCATTGTATGCAACGACTAAGCATTTTTTAGATGATCTTAATTTGAAGTCGCTTGCTGAGTTGCCCGCAATGGAAGATTTTGTAAAAACTGAAACGCAGCTGGATTTATAAAAAGCTTTCAGACTGAATTTTGTCGCTATTTTAAAACTGATTTTTAATCTAGCCGATATAATCTGAGGCGATTTCCACTAACTGCGGTAAAATGCGCTTTTGCAATCAATAGTTTATCAATATGGCACGTCCTTTTAAAACGCAACGCGACCCACAAGCGACTCCTCGTCGCCCTAAAACTAATTTTACTAAATTAGACGCAGACCCTAACGCCCCACCAGAGCCTACGCAACGCTTACATAAGTTATTGGCACTGGCTGGTTTAGGCTCACGCCGTGATATGGAAACGCTAATTGCTAGTGGTCGCGTTACTGTGAATGGTGCGCCAGCGACGCAAGGTCAAGGCGTGACGCAATATGACACGGTGCGCTTAGATAGCCGCCCAGTCAAGTTGCCATTTATAGCTGAATTACCGCAAGTATTGATTTACCATAAACCTGAAGGTGAAATCGTCAGTCAAGATGACCCTGAAGGTCGTGCGAGCGTGTTTGATAAATTGCCAAAAGTGAAAAATGGTAAATGGATTGCCATCGGTCGTTTGGATATGAATACCAGCGGTTTATTGATATTTACTACGTCAGGCGAGTTGGCAAATCGTTTTATGCATCCGCGCTATGAAGTTGAGCGTGAATATGCAGTGCGTATTTTTGGTGAATTGACCGAAGGACAAATGACGCAGCTGAAAGAAGGCATTGAGCTAGAAGATGGCCCAGCAAACTTTGATAGCATTAGTGCGCAAGGTGGTGAAGGTGCAAATCACTGGTACCAAGTTATTCTGCGCGAAGGCCGTAATCGTGAAGTGCGCCGTTTGTTTGAAGCATTTCAGTTGCCAGTGAGCCGCTTGATGCGCGTACGTTTTGGCCCTGTCAACTTACCGCCTCGCGTTAAACGCGGCACCATGTTAAAGCTTGAGCAAAAAGAAGTGGTTGGCTTGCTTGAATGGGCAGATTTGCCAGTACCAAGCGCACCGTTAAGACAACTTACACAGCGTGAAAAGCTGAAAGCCACAACCGTGTTTATGCCTAAAGTGCGCAAACAACGTATTAGCGCGTTAGATCGAGTGCCACGCGCAGATGGCGAACCTTATAGCAAAAAACCTAGCATTGCGCGTAAAGATGCACCGAAAAAGCCGGCGCCTAGAAAAAATGAGAATCGTAGAGTTAGACAAACCAGCGATTTACCTGCGACAGATGCTCAGAAAGTAGGCATGCAAAAGAAAAGCGATAGAAATCGTGGTCGCGGTTAATTAGAGTTTAATCTCACATTTGCAAATATTAAAAGGGGTGATTCTAAAATTTAGAATCACCCCTTTTTTATACTAATCTAGATTTAAGTCCTAGGTTTAAGCTTTAGTTAAGCGCCACAAAGAAGTCACTTCAGCCTTGCGACCTGCATGCAAAGGATCGCTTGCATCAAGTGTCTTGCCATGTCTTGCTTTAGTGTCAGTTCTTTCTATAACTTTTAAGCCTGCTTCTGCAATCCATCCTAGTAACTCTTCGCGTGTTCTTAGTCCTAAATGCTCTGCAAAGTCTGAAAGTATCAACCAGCCTTCACCATTGGTATTTAAGTGGGCATTTAAGCCATTTAAAAAGCCTTTTAGCATTTTGCTTTTTTCATCGTAAATCGCAGACTCTAGCGCAGAGCTTGGGTGTGCTGGTAACCATGGTGGGTTGCAGACAATTAAATCTGCTTTGCCATATTCTGCGCTGGGGAATAAATTCGCCTCTACCAATTTCACATTATTTTTTAAGCCTAATAGATTGACGTTTTTTAATGCGCAATCCAAAGCGCGGTGTGAGTTGTCTGTAGCAATGATATTAGTAATCCCGCGATTAGCCAGAATAGCCGCCAACACGCCTGTACCAGTACCAATGTCAAAAGCTAAGTTGCATGGAATTGGCAACGGTGTGACATCAACTAAGTCTAAATATTCGCCGCGAATCGGTGAAAACACGCCGTAGCTTGGGAATATTTTATTGTTGATGACTGGGATATCGACTCCATTTTTGCTCCACTCATAAGCGCCAACTAAGCCTAAAATCTCACGTAAAGACACCACAATAGAATGCGTGCTTTTACCATAAGCATGTTCACAAGCAGCTTTTACATCAGGTGCACGACGTAAGCTGATGTTGTAACCTACGTTTAATTCAATCACCAACATGCCTAAAATACGTGCTTTTTGTGATTGCGCTTGGCGATGCAAGTGAAATGCTTCAAGCATAGTTTCTGCTGGCTTTTTTGGCTTTTTACCTGGTCGGTCTATGCGGCGTGAAAGCGCTTGCAACAGCATTTTGGCATTTTGAAAGTCACCGCGCCAAAGCAAGGCCGTGCCTTCGCAACAAAGTTTGTAAGCGTCGTCGGCTTTAGTGGTGTCATCCGCAATTTGAACGCGCTTAGGCACTGGCGCGGCATTTTCAGAATGCCAAGTGCCAGTTTTAGTTTTGTTGGCTTCTTGCCAGCTAATGGTGTTGTTAACGGCTGGGCTGTCAACGGTTGGCTTGGTTGTTTGTGTGTTCAAAATAATGCCTATATAAGCTGTGACTTGGTGAGTAAAAATACAAATTCGTTACCTGACGAAACTTCTAGCCAGTTAAATATAATGTTTGGATATGCTGCTTCTAAAGCTTCGCGATTGTGGCCGATTTCAACAATCAATATGCCGTCATCATTCAGGTAGTTCGCCGCTTCACGCAGAATGGTGTGTGTGTGGTCTAAACCCGCATCACCGCTACCAAGTGCCAACTGTGGTTCGTTCTGATATTCCTGTGGTAATGCCGCCATGGATGGCGCATCTACATAAGGAGGATTGCTGATGATTAAGTCGTACTTTTTGCCTTTAAGTGCGGTGAACATATCAGACTTAATCGCCTTGACTTGCTCTTGCAGGCTGTAGTTTGCAATATTGATATTGGCAACATCAATGGCATCCTGCGAAATATCAATCACATCAATTTCTGCATTTGGAAACACGCTGGCAAGCAATATGCCCAAGCAACCGCTGCCAGTACAGATGTCGGCAGCGCTCTCTACCATTTCAGGAAACTCAATCCATGAACTTAAGCCGTCGGCAAGCAGTTCTGCAATAAATGAACGTGGTATTAATACACGCTCATCCACGTAAAATTTAAGTCCTTGCAACCATGCTTCTTTCAAAAGGTAGGCAGTTGGTGTGTGCTTAGTGATGCGTTGTTCGATAAAGTGAGCTAGTTTGATGCGTTCGTCCGCAGTGATGCGTGCATCTAAAAAGTTATTGAGCGTATCCATAGGTAAGTGCAGGCCACTCATGATGAGCCACACAGCTTCATCGTAAGCATTATCAGTGCCGTGACCGTAAAACACGTCAGAAGCTTCGAATTGGCTTACAGCGTAGCGTATCCAGTCGCGGATGGTAAATAGCTCACTAGTAGCTGAAATTTGTGTATTGTTTGCCATGACGTTCTTTATTTAAGTAGTTTTTGTAACGTTAATTTATAGGTTTCTTTTAGCGGCTCAATATCCGACACGCCAACGCATTCATTGAGTTTGTGGATGGTTGCATTGAGCGGGCCGAACTCAATCACCTGCTTGCAGATGTCGGCGATAAAACGACCATCTGAAGTGCCGCCTGTGGTCGATAGTTCAGGTGTTACGCCGTAGGCTTGCTGAATGGCTTCCGTAATCGCCTCAACCAAATTGCCACGTGGCGTAATGTAAGGTGGTGAATATTCCCACTCCAAATCATAGTTGAGTTGGTGGCTATCTAAAATGGCGTGTACGCGAGATTTTAAGTTCGCTTCAGTACTGCCTTGATTGTTGAGTTCTGGACAAAATCTGAAGTTGAATAGAATCTCTACTTCGCCCGGAACCACATTGGTGGCGCCAGTACCGCCGTTCATGTTGGAAATTTGCCATGAAGTAGGGGGGAAGTATTCATTGCCACTATCCCAAACTGTTTCAACCATATCTTTAATGGCAGGTGCCACCATGTGTATAGGATTTTTCACCAAATGCGGGTAAGCAATGTGGCCTTGGATGCCTTTCACGGTAAGCTTGCCAGAAAGTGAGCCTCGGCGACCATTCTTAATCATGTCGCCAACGACTTTGTTGCTAGTCGGCTCGCCAACGATACAATAGTCTATCAGTTCGCCACGTGCTTTAAGTACTTCAACCACTTTCACCGTACCATCTACCGCTACACCTTCTTCATCTGACGTAATTAGCAAGCCAATTGAACCTGAGTGATTTGGGTTTTCAGCGATGAACTCTTCAATACTAGTGATGAACGCTGCTAATGAGGTTTTCATGTCGGCGGCGCCACGGGCGTAAAGCATGCCATCTTTGATGGTCGGTTCAAACGGCGGTGTGTGCCATTTATCTAACGGACCTGTAGGCACTACATCGGTATGACCTGCAAACACTAACAATGGGCCATTTGTGCCGCGTCTGGCGTATAAATTATCTACATTGCCAAAGCGCATACGCTCGATTTTAAAACCTAGTGGTTCCAAGCGTGAAATCATCAGCTCTTGGCAACCTGCATCTTCAGGTGTGTTAGATTGGCGTTTAAGTAGATCTATAGCGAGTTCTAAAGTCTTATTCATTATGATAAGCCTTGACTGGCTGATTTAATTTTTTTAACATCTTCAGGGCTTCTCCACAGAATTGTATTGTGAGAAAAAATATTTCCACTGGGTTCTATTTCTGTTTCTATCCAGGCACCTGTTTTTAATTCCCAAATACCTCGATTTTCTAAAAGAATGTCATCTTCACCACTATATTTACCTTTGGTTAAGACGAGTAAACCTAATTTCTTTGCCGCATTTAGGTAGCTAATTTGATGTGTTTTTTTAATCGGCTCACCGTATTCATTTTTAATTTTTTCGATTACTTTTGCGTGATGCCAATAAGGTATATCAATTTTCGCTGCATTTAGCTTTCCTTCTTTATACCAAAATACAACCGTCATGGCTGGAATTTTATCCCAACCTTTTAGCTCATCAGCGCAAAATGTATCACCAAATTCCAATAGCTCATTGTCAACGTTGCACCACCAATTTAACTTGAACTTAGTTTTAGTTTGTTCAATTGAGATTGTTTCTAGTTTATTAAAATCTAAATAAATAGTTTCGTTGGATAGAAAGTGCTTTCTATGGGTGTAGACATAATCTGAGTCCCAAATTTTATAGAGTATCGTACCTAAGACTAATGACACTAATAATAAGAGCAGTATTCGAACTAGGCTAACGGGCTGGCTATTCATGTGTTATTTAATCTTTTGTAAGTTGCTTCGTCAAATCCAAAACAAACGATTTTTCCGTCTTGGACTAATACAGGGCGTTTAATCACAGAGGATTTTTCTAACATTAATTTGATTGCTGATGGCGCATCAATGACCGCAGCTTTTTCAGCATCAGTTAAGTTACGCCATGTCATACCAGCGCGGTTAACTAACTTCTCCCAAGGTTGTTGGTTTAACCAGGTTTCAAGTAGAGGTTGAGTCACACCATTCTTTTTAAAATCATGAAACTCGTAAGCAATATTGTGCGCGGTAAGCCAGTCACGTGCTTTTTTTACAGTGTTACAGTTAGGAATGCCAAATAGCTGCATAGAATAGTGTTTAAAATAAACGTTTTATATTAAAAACGCATTTTACAGCAATACGCTAGAAAAATAACCCAAAGTGCTGAGATTGTGCTGATAAGTTAGCATAATCTAGATGTGTATGTTTGAATTCCGCATTTAAATATAGCGCTGAAGCTAATGAATCAGGCTCGTTTTATGTGATGCTAGGTTTCGTTGAGCTCTTTAAAAAACAATTGACCGTTTTCAGTAAAGTTAAGGTCTAGGTTTTTTAGCAAGCTGATTAGACGCTCCTCAGGGAGTGGGCGAGAAATAAAGTAACCCTGCATCTCATCGCAGCCCAGTTCTGCAAGTAGTAAGCGTTGACCTTCAGTTTCAATGCCTTCAGCGACGACATTTAAATCTAATGCATGGGCAAGCTCAATCACTGCTTGAATTACGCCACGTGTTCTATTATTTGTTTCTATATCTTCAATAAATGTTGGATCAAGCTTTAACTCGCTGACTTGCCATTTTTGAAGATTAGTTAAGCTGGACGAATATGTACCAAAGTCATCGAGCGTGACTTTGATACCGGCTTCTTTAAAACGCGCGAGTTGATTGTTGAAAATTGCCTGATTCTTGAGTGCGGTAGATTCAGTCATTTCAATGATTAAGCTTGTTTTAGGTAAATCATACTTAGTTAGCATCGTATTGATATTGCTGACTAAGTTTGCATTAATCATTTGCTGGTGAGATATATTGACTGAAATGTTGAATGGAATACTTAAGCTTGTTAATTGTTTTAATGTGCGGCAACTTTCTTCAACCACCCAATCGCTAATCGCATAACTTAGACCAAATCTATCTGCTGCTAGCATGAAGTCGCCCGGGTATAGCAAGCCTTCCACAGGGTGATTCCAGCGTAATAAGGCTTCTGCACCCACGGGTTCTCTGGTGATGCTATCAATTTTAATTTGGTAGTGAAGTGTTAGCTCATCATTTTCTAAGGCATTTTTTAAATCGTGCTGCATTTCTAGCAGATGATCTGCAGCAGATGCGATTTCGCTATCAAAGAAGCGATATTGATTTTTGCCGTCTTTTTTAGCGCGATACATGGCGGTATCGGCCGCGCTAATGAGTTGTTGAATGTTGCCATCTTTGGGATAAATCGCGACGCCAACGGAAATGGATAGATGCACTTCAGAGCTATTGATAGCGCATGATTCGCGCACTGCGCTCACCATACGCTCAATCACTGTGATGCAGTCTTCATATGAGTCAACTTCTTCAATAATGGCAATAAACTCATCACCACCAATCCGTGCCACCTCGTCGCAGCCGCGCACGGCAGTGACTAATCTTCTAGCGACTTTTTGTAATACTTGATCGCCAATTTGATGACCCAAAGTGTCATTGACTTGTTTAAAGTTATCAACGTCTATAAAAGCTACAGCTAAGCTAGAGCCATTTCTATCGCATCTTCTAGTGGCGGCTTCTAAATGTTGCATTAAAGCTCGGCGATTAGGTAACTGCGTTAAAGTATCGACCAGGGCTAGGCGACTTGTCTCTTGAGAGTTTTCGTTTTTTAATGCCTTGAATTTAAATGTATCGTAGCCAAACTTATCGTAAAAAATAGCAACGATGAACCCTACCAAGAATAAGCAGACTAGACCTAGTGCAATAGTGACACCTAATAGTGTGCTATCAAGCTGCGCGTTTGTGCTGCTATAGGCATTGAGCGGAACTTCAATCGATGCCATATACACTAGGTGTACGCCAGTGATCGCTAATGATGTTAAAACCGCAAAAATAGATTTGGTCAATAAGGGGTATTTACCAGAGTAGTTTTTAATCCAAAAGAATATGAGGATGCTGAGTAAGGTGACCGAAAAGGTGATAGTAAAGGCAATCGAGCTAATCAAAGGAGAAAATGTGACTGTAGGTTGAATCTCCATTGAGGCAATGCTGAAGTAGAAGATGGTGTAAGCGGATATGCTGGCAATTAAGCCACCAATAATCAGCGTGTTGGCTGGGAGTGTTTTTTGGCTAGATATATGTAATACGATTGCCGAAAACAAAAGCGCAGCAAGCCAAGCAAGCGCTAGATAGATTACGGTGAAGCCAGCAGATTTAACGACCGGAAAGGCCAGTAAATCAATAAAATGAATCGCCCACAAACTAGAGCCAACGGAGACGCTGCTGTACGCCAGTAAGTTCTTTTTATCAATTACTTGCGATTTATATAGCTTGCTGACTAGATTGAAGGTAAGTAATACCGCAAAATAGCCCAACAGCATAGAAAGCACGATTAATTTTATATTGTAATGACTCATTATTGACTGGATTATCTAAACTCGAAACGAGTTAGAAAATGCCTCTAAAGTTAGTTAAATGAGTTATTGCAATGTCTATGCCATACCAAAAATTCGTTTTCTACAGACGTAAAAAAGGCTGCAGAAGCTTATGAATGCTTGCTTGCAGCCTATTAATACAAAGGTGCTATTTAAGTGCTAGTAACAAATATCAATATATAACTGTCGATATTCTGACAGCTATGCATTACAACTGGGCATGCTAACTAGGCATTAAATACAGTGCAATTAAATGCCACGTAAAAGTTCGTTAATGCCGACTTTACCTAGTGTTTTTTCGTCTACTTTTTTAACGATAACTGCGCAATAAAGGCTATAGCTACCATCTTTAGAAGGTAAGTTACCTGATACCACTACTGAACCAGAAGGAATGCGGCCATAAGTGACAGTGCCTGTTTCGCGGTCGTAAATTTTGGTTGATTGACCAATATAAACACCCATAGAGATCACACAGTTGTCTTCTACAATCACACCTTCAACCACTTCAGAACGTGCGCCGATAAAGCAGTTGTCGCCAATAATAGTTGGGCCAGCTTGAATTGGCTCTAATACGCCACCAATACCAACACCACCGCTCAAATGTACGTTCTTACCGATTTGTGCACATGAACCTACTGTTGCCCATGTATCAACCATTGTGCCTTCGCCAACGTAAGCGCCGATATTGACGTATGAAGGTAGTAATACTGCATTTTTACCAATGAATGAACCACGACGCACCATTGCATTTGGCACTACGCGGAAGCCGCCAGCTTTGAAATCTTCTTCAGTGTAATTAGCAAATTTTGGAGGTACTTTGTCGTAGTATTTAGTGCAGCCACCGTCTAACAAAGTGTTATCTTCTAAGCGGAATGAGAGCAATACAGCTTTTTTCAGCCATTGGTGCGTTTCCCAGTTTTGGCTATCGCCAATACGAGAAGCAACGCGTAGCGTGCCTGCATCTAAATCAGCGATTAAAGAAGCGACAGTTGCTTTGATTTCAGCAGATGCGTTGCTCGGGTTAATATTGGCGCGGTCTTCAAAAGCCGCTTCGATAATGCTTTGACGTGGATCCATAATGCTCTCAGAGTTAGTTGATTTAATAAAAAACGTTATTTTAACCTAAAGTGTGCTTTCACCAAAAACAAAGCTCATGCCAGATATTGAATATCTGGCATGAGCTTCAAATAATTTCAAGTTAGCTAATTTTTGCTAGCGCTTAATCATCTTTTTTTAGCGGCTTCATATAGAGGTTTTACTTTTGGTACCAATTTCTGTAGCTCGGCAATACGCGTGCTATCGGAAGGGTGAGTGCTAAAGAATTCTGATGGTTTATTGCCGCTCAGTTTACCCATTTTTTGCCATAGTGTGATGGCTGCATCAGGGTTATAGCCTGCACGAGCAGATAATTCTAGTCCGATTCTATCTGCTTCTGTTTCTTGCAAGCGACTATTCGGCAATGCAAAGAATAGCTGTGAACCAACGCCAGCTGCCTGCATAGAGGCATTGCCAACGGCAGCACTGGTACCCTTGGTTAACATAGCGCCTAATGCTTGTAGGCCAAATTGTTGCACATAAGCTTGAGACATGCGTTCACGACCATGTTCGCGCAGCGCATGCGCTATTTCATGGCCGATGACTGCGCCTAGCTCGTCATCAGTAGCTTTTAGCTGGTCGATTAACCCCGTTAGCACCATGATTTTGCCACCTGGCATGCAATAAGCATTCACCTGATCACTTTTGTCAACGTTGACTTCCCACTTCCATTGCACTGCATCTGGCCTAAATACGCCAACTTGTGCGATTAGTCTATTGGAAATAGCACGAACGCGTTCTAGTTGCACTTTGTCAGTATTGAGCGTGTTTTTCTTTTGTGACTCTTGTAAGGTTTGTGTGTACGATTGGCTAGACATAGCAACGACTTGCGATGCAGGCAGTAGCATGAGTTGAGAACGATTTACACCAGACACGCTATCTTGAGTGGTGGTTGCACAACCGTTGAGCTGTAATGAAATGGCTGTCAGTAAAAGAAGGGTCAGTTTTTTCATGGTTGTTCCTAAATCTTAATATAAAAATATTGAGCTGATTAACTACTCAATTGGTATTTAACGCATGAGTGTAGTCTAAAGTCGAATATAAAATCGTCAACAATTGTTAAATTTTTAACTGTGATCCTAGTTCAATCACGCGATTTGGTGGCAGTTTGAATTGGTTGGTAATCGTTTCAGCACTTCTAAATAAACCTATGAATATCTTCTTGCGCCAGAAAGACATGCCAGATTTGCCACTGGCAATCAGAATTTCTTTACCAATAAAGTATGAAGTATCCATTTCATCTAATACTAAGCCTTGTTCAGTGCAGAGTTGCAAGTCGCGCGGTAAGTCGGGCTCGTCTTTAAAGCCATATTGCACCGTTACTCTATAGAACTCATGGGGAAGCACTTCTAGCTTCACACGCTCTTCTTCTGAAGTGTGAGGGTAGTCCAAAAATTTAACGGTGAGTATCACCATTTTTTCGTGCAGTACTTTGTTGTGTTTTAAATTATGCAACATGGCATGTGGCACGCCATCTGGGTTGGGCGTCATAAATAGCGCAGTGCCAGACACGCGTGTTGGAGGGTGCGCACCAATCGCCTCAATAAATGGGTCTAACGCCATAGCCTCGTTTTTGAGTCTTGTATAAACTATGCCGCGACCTGTTTTCCAAGTCAGCATCAAGGTGAAAATAACAATACCAATGGCGAGTGGCACCCAGCCACCATCAGGAATTTTCAGAACGTTTGCGCTAAAAAAGGCAACATCCACTATGAGAAACATCACTACTAACAAGCCCGTACGCAATTTGCTCCAACCCCAAAGGTTGTGAAACACAATGCCTGCTAACAAGGTGGTAATGACCATGTCGCCAGTCACCGCAATACCATAAGCGGCGGCTAAATTGCCTGATGATTTAAAAGTTAATACCAATACCATCACCGCTGCCATCAAGCCCCAGCTTACTCGTGGCATATAAATCTGACCTTCTTGGCTTTCGGAGGTGTGTTCAACATGCATGCGCGGCAAGTAGCCTAATTGTAAGGCTTGGCGAGAGACAGAGAATGCGCCAGTAATCACAGCTTGTGAGGCAATGACTGCAGCAAGTGTGGCCAATATAATCAGCGGGAAAAGCATCCATTCTGGGGCAAGTAAATAGAATGGATTTTTAACAGATTCTGGATGTTGCAGTATGAGCGCGCCTTGTCCAAAGTAATTTAAAATTAAAGCGGGTAAAACTAAACCAAACCAAGCAAGGCGAATAGGGAAGCGTCCGAAATGCCCCATGTCTGCATATAGAGCTTCCGCCCCAGTCACTGACAGCACCACTGCGCCAAGTGCTACAAAGGCAATCCATGGACTTACCGTAAAAAAGTGAATAGCATATATTGGATTTAACGCATGCAGAATACTTGGATTTTGCATGATACTTTGTATGCCAAGCACACCCAGAGTGCCAAACCACAGTAGCATGATTGGACCAAAAAAAGCACCGACTAGTGCCGTGCCTTTACTTTGCGCCCAAAACAAAAGGAAAAGTACTACTAATGTAATCGGTAATATGAGTGGGTGTAGTATCGGTGCCGCAAGTTCAAGCCCTTCAACGGCAGACAGTACTGAAATAGCGGGGGTAATCATGCCATCCGCATAAAACATACATGCGCCTAGAATGCCCAGCAACATGATGGTGTGTTGCTTCTTAATGTTACTACCTGCGTTGTGACTAGCTAAAGCAAGTAAAGCCATAATGCCGCCTTCACCACGGTTATCTGCGCGCATAATAAATGCAACATATTTGACTGAAACCACCATGATGAGTGCCCAAACAATCAGCGATAATATGCCATACATATTAGCTTCGGTGAGCGGTACAGGATGAGTACCTACGGAGAATACTTCTTTGATTGTGTATAAAGGGCTTGTACCGATATCACCGAATACTACGCCAAGTGCGGCTAAGGTAAGTGCGGGGAGCTTTGTTTTACTGCCAGTAGGAGATGACATTAAAATGTTAATTTAATTAAGCAAGGCTACCATTATCAATCAACTTAAACACTAAACCAATAGATTTTTACAACAGTTTTTTTAAACGATAGATAGAAAAATCGGTTCATCTGAGCTTGTTTTTGGCGTACTCAAGCATGATTTTTACCCAATTGGGTGACAGCAAGCTAAGTATGTATCAAGTACAATTATGCTAAGAATGTAAATATTTGTTAATAGTTGCCTGAATTATTCAAATAAAACATGCGCTTATTGATTAAGTGTATTGATGGCTGTACCATTCGTTTTAAAATAAAAGTGACAATAATTAAACTATGTGACATTTAATTTTATCGCTACATTCTTGTATGTCGATTAAATGTAAACTTTGTGGGTAACAGTAATATTTTTTGCAAAGATTACTTAAATAAATGCATCTAAAATACAGCATCTATCGTATAGCAATATATTTTTTAGTTTAAGTGGTATTTTGTTCATGCATTGGTGATTTTATATAAGCACTTCTAGCGAACTGAATTTTTAAGGAAGTAATATTTTGAATAACAATTTTAAATACAAATTAATTGCCCTAATCATGGCTTCTAGCCTTGGTTTAACGCTTAGTAATATTAGCTATGCTGCAGGCTCTTTAATTACTTTAAAAGAAATGGTAGAGAAAACTGTCACTGCAAACCCTGAAGTGCAGTCGCGTTATCACCGCTTTTTAGAATCAGGTTTCGAGCAAGATGTGGCACACGGTAATTTCCTGCCAAAAGCAGATATTGTTTCTACTTATAGAAAACAAGAAGAGCTGATTAAACCAGGTGACGGTACAAATATTCCTCGCTTTAACAACGAACTAGTTTTGCGACAAATGATTTTTGATGGCTTTGCTACTAGTAATGAAGTTAAACGTTTGGGTCATGCAAACCGTGTACGTTATTATGAGTTGCAAAGTGCAATGCAAAATACTACGCTGGAATTCATGCGCGCCTACATCGACGCTAATCGTTATCGCGAATTGAGCCAGTATGCAAAAGAAAACTACGTGATACACAAGCAGTTATTTGACCGCATTCAAGAGCGTGTAAACGCTGGCGTTGCACGTAAAGTTGATTTAGAACAGGCTTCTGGGCGCTTAGCTTTAGCTGAAGCTAATTTGCTGACTGAAACTACTAATCTGCATGATGTTACTGCGCGTATGCAACGTCTATACGGTGAGCTTCCACCGGAAACATTAGAGGCGCCAACATTTTTCAATGCAGGTGTAGAGCCAACTTCAGCCGAAGCCTTAAAAGTTGCATACAATCAAAATCCAGATTTACTTTCAACGATTGAAGATATTCAAGCTAGTAAAGATGAAATTAAAACCAGAGAGTCTCGCTATTACCCTAAATTAGATTTGCAAGCACGTAAGAATTTAGGTGTTAGCAATGATGGCAGATTCAGCTCAAGCGCAGCTGACTTGCTTGAATTGACCATGAATTTTAATTTGTTTAATGGTTTTTCAGATCAAAACGCGATTAAACAAACAGCAGAAAAGCTCAATAACTCTAAAGATTTACGCGATAAAGCCTGTGTGGATACACGCCAGCTAGTAGTGATTGCCTATAACGACATTCAGCAGTTAAAAGAGCAAGAAAAATATCGTACCGAACATAAAAACTCGATTGAGAATGCTCGCGAAGCTTATCGTAAGCAGTTTGACATTGGTCAGCGTACTTTATTAGATTTGTTAGATACTGAGAATGAGTACTTTCAAGCCAGACGGGCATTAGCAAATGTTGAGTATGATATTCAAACCGCTTATGCAAGAACTTATGCAGGTCAGGGTGAATTGTTGAATAAGATTGGCGCAGCTCGCGGTGGTTTGCCTGAGTACAAGCGCGAAAGTTACATGGATGATGAAAATATATGTCAAGCAGTGTCGCCAGTTCAAGAGACTGTAGATAAAGCTGCATTGTTAGCAGATGCAAAACCACTGAGCTCTACTATCTCTGCATCTGCGGCTAAGCCGTTAGAACCCGCAAAAGTCGAACCGAAGCCTATGGCGAATAAAGTCGTGCCAGATGTGCAGTTTGAAACTAACAGCGCAAAAATTAAAGAAATTTCATATCCAGTACTCGATAACGCGATTAACACCCTTAAAGAATGGGGTGATTCAAATGTAGAAATCGCAGGCCATACTGATCAACGCGATACTTCAAAAGCAGATTACAACCAGCGCTTATCTGAGAAGCGCGCTAAAGCTGTGATGGACTATATTGTTAAAAAAGGTATAGATGCTAAACGTCTATCTGCTAAGGGTTACGGTTACAGCAAGCCACTTGCTGAGAATGACCCTAAAGAAGGTAATTTGGTTAATCGTCGCGTAGAGCTAGTGCGTGAGCAGAGAAAATAAATTTATTCAGTTAGGTTTTTATAGTAATTAACTTGCACTGTAATTTTTAATGTTGTTAAAAGTAAAAATGGAAGCCTAGGCTTCCATTTTTCTGGTTTATTTTTGGCTTATTGGTAAGTAAAGCAAAAAAGTATAAATATTTTTCGATTAACTGCAAAAAAACTTATTTTTTGCTTAGAAAAATGCGTACTACAGTGTTAGAATACGCTCCGTAATTTGATGTAGACCTTCCATCTGCCCGGGTGGTGAAATTGGTAGACACAAGAGACTTAAAATCTCTCGCCTTATGGGTGTGCCGGTTCGACTCCGGCTCCGGGCACCAAATATAAAAAAAGACCTACAATTTTTGTAGGTCTTTTTTTTGCCTTTTTCAGCTGAGACTTGTTGTGCAATATTTGCATTCGCTTCACTTAAGCAACGAGATGTTAATCAGTTTCGGCGATGCTTTTTTATTGAGCGTTGTTAGTTAAAAGAAGACCATAGTCTTTCCAGTAAGCTTGGGTTTTTCATTTTATCTATCCACCAAGCTAAACCAGCGCCCACTTCTTCTGTGCGCCATGCTAGGTAGACAGGTTCAGGTTTTCGCGGTTCTTCTACCTCTTTTATGACTAATAAGCCAGATACGATTGCTTGACGTGCAATGGGTTCAGGTATGAAGCCAAAACCCATGCCCGCTAATTGATATTCATATTTTGCGCGCATGTTAGAAACTGCTAAGGTATTTTGTCCAAAAAGTAGGCCTACGGTTCTTGGTTGCATTTTTCTAACAGAATCGCTGACGGTGATGGCGAGGTGCTGACTAAGGTCGGCTTTGCTTAGTGGGCCAGTAATGCTGGCTAAAGGGTGGTTTGGTGAAACAACAAACACAAAGTCCATGTAGCCGATGAGATGTGAGTGATAGCCTCCACCAGAAGGTCCTTCACCCGCCGCGCCCACCAGTAGGTCTACTCGCCTATCAAGTAGCGCTTCCCACGTGCCAGAGAGTGTTTCTTGTGAGAATTTCAGTCTTGTCAGGTCGGCAACCTTACAGAACTCAGTCACGTCATGAATCAATGAGGTTGGAGAGAATACGGAATCCATGCCTATCGTCAGTTCGGTTTCCCAACCTGAGGCGACTCTTCTGACTCGGTGCTCTAAATCACTTGCGGCTTTTAGTAAGTGGCGACCTTCTTTTAGTAGCTCACTTCCCGCTTTGGTAATAGCGACTTTGGGGCCTAGGCGCTCAAATACTTGCACGCCTAAATCTTGCTCTAGTTTACTCACAGTGTACGAAATCGTTGAGGGTACTTTATATAGCTCATTTCCCGCTGCTGCAAAAGACCCTAGGCGATCAATGGCGTCTAATATCAGTAATGCATCTAAGCTAATTCTAAACATTCGATTTTTTCGATGATAGGTTGATATTTTTTCCGTTTTTCATCTTTCGTATTCCAGTTCATACTGCACACATGCTTAATAAATAAGAGTAATTAGACATTAATTATATTCTAATTTATTGATGATTTTGTAAATACTTAAAAGGAGATCACCATGTTAGACATTCATAAAAATAGTAGCCGCGGTGCCGCAGACCATGGTTGGTTGCAATCAAACCACTCATTTTCATTCGGACATTACTACAATCCAGAAGCGATGGGATTTGGGCCATTACTCGTGATTAATGAAGATCGTGTTCAAGCCGGTAAAGGGTTTGGTACTCATGGGCATGAAGATATGGAGATCATCACTTATGTGTTAAGCGGCTCTTTAGAGCATAAAGATAGCATGGGTACTGGCTCAGTCATTCAGTATGGTGACGTGCAAAGAATGAGCGCTGGTACTGGTGTGCGCCATAGTGAGTTTAATCACTCAAGTGCTGATCGAGTCCATTTTCTACAAATTTGGATTGAGCCGAATGTTAAAGGCATTGCGCCTAGCTATGAGGAGAAACATTTTGATACGGAATCTAAAGTTGGTCGCTTACGTTTAATTGGTTCACCAGATGGTAAGGATGGCTCTGTGCTAATTCATCAAGATGCTTATCTCTATGCCTCAATTTTGAATACAGCAGATCAAGAAGTACAACATAGCTTAAAAGCAGGCCGTAGCGCTTATGTGCATGTGATTCGTGGGCAGGTTGATGTGAATGGCAATACCTTAAAAACTGGAGATGCCTTAAAAATTAAAGATATTTCTTTAATAGCGTTTGCCAATGCAAATGAGGTTGAGTTTCTTTTATTCGACTTACCTTACTAACAAAATTTTAAAACTATAGGAGAACTACGATGCGAACAGAAACAATTTTAATTATTGGCGCAGCAGGTAATAATGGCGTGGCTACTTTAGAGTCACTCATTCAAAAAAATGGTGGTCAGTACGTCATCCGTGCGGGCGTGAGAAGTACAGAGAAAGGGCAGCAGCTTCAACAGCAATACCCATCAATTGAAACTGCTGTCATTAACTTAGATGAGCCAGCAACGCTGACGGCTGCTTTTGAAGGCGTCACGAAAGTATTCATCATTCCAGGTAATGTTGAAAATCGTGCACAGCATGCAAAAAATGCTATTGATGCTGCGGTTGCTGCAGGCACTGTTAAACAGGTTGTGCTTTACTCTGTAGTCGGTGCCGAGTGGGAAGCTATATTGTTTGCACGTCAATTTCGCGAAGCAGAAAAGTATCTTGAAGCTTCAGGTTTGCCATGGACGCATTTACGTACGATCTGGTTTCAAGAAAACTTTCTGGGCTGGGCAGATGGCGTGAAGCAAGGTGCGTTTTACTTTGGCGTTAGAGAGGGTCAATTTGCACCGCTTAACGTTAAAGACATTGGCGAAATTGCGGCCAATATCTTAACGACTAGCGGTCATGAGAGAAAAGCTTATAACGTGACTGGCCCAGAGTTGCTTTCTGGTCAGAATATTGCAGATACATTCAGTCATATTGCTGGACGAAATGTGGCCTATGTGTCACCAGATGAAAACACCACCTTGCAGTCTTTACTGAGTGCGGGTTGGCCAGAATGGCAGGCAAAAGGCGCGCTAGAGTTATTTGAGGTATTCGCGTCAAACCAAGCTGCGGTAGTTAGTCCAGATGGTGAGGCATTGTTAGGAAGACCACTGACTAAATTGGCAGATTATTTAGAAAGTAATAAAGCAGCATTTGTTTAATCATTGCTTAATAATGGCTTAATCCAGAACCAAGATACATTGATGTGCACGTCAATGTATCTAACTCTTCAACATGGCCTCTTCAAAAAATTTAGCTTGGTTTTTGCCACTATTTTTAGCTTGATACATTGCCATGTCGGCATTAATCACTAATAACTTCTCGTCCTTGCCATGCTGTGGATAGACCGCAATACCTATGCTGCAAGTAATGTGTAGATGTGTTTTAGCGACTTTAATTGGTTGGGCTACCGCTTCTACAATTTTGCTAGCCACCAATTTCACATCTTCAATCTCGTCAATAATCGGCAGTAAAATGACAAACTCATCACCACCCATACGTGCAACGGTATCAGACTCACGCACGCATGAAACTAATTGCCTAGAAACTTTTTTGAGTACGATGTCACCAGTTTCATGGCCATATAAATCATTAATTTCTTTGAATAGATCTAGGTCAATAAACATGACCGCAAGCATCTTTTTTTCACGCTTTGCATAAGAAAGCGCCAGCTTAAGCCTGTCGTTAAACAATGTACGATTTGGTACGTTAGCTAAAGCATCAAAATGCGCTAGGTTTTCTAAGCGAGTTTCCAGTAACTTACGTGCAGTAATGTCTGTATGGGTACCAATCATGCGCAATGGCTTACCATGCTTATCACGCTTTACTATCATGCCTCGCGACAGCACCCACTTGATGCTTTTATCTTTGCAGATGACTCTATGTTCGTGGATGTATTTTTCTGTCTTACCTGATAGGTAGTCTTTTACGGCTTCTTCTAACGATGCAGCATCATCAGGATGCACGCGGTTATTCCATTCTTTTACGTTGTTATCAACTTCTTCATCGTTAAAGCCCAGCATCTCTTTGTAGCGATCAGAGAAATGGGCTTTGTCGTTACTTATATCCCAATCCCAAACACCATCGCCAGCACCTTCTAATGCAAACTTCCAAAGTTCTTCGCTATTTTTTAATTTAATGTAGTAAAAGCCGACTGCAATTAAAGGCAGTAGCATGATGATTAAAGCAATATTTAACGGTAATGTTTGGCTGAAATTCATTATTATTTTAGTTAATTTACATTGTTAAATTCTCTATACTACATACCAATAATGACTAAATTGAATGACTCACGGCTTGTGCTGCAACAGTTTTAAATCATCAATAATTTGCTGCGAATGGTTAGAGGTATCCACGCTTGTGTACACCTTAGCAATTTTTCCAGTAGGGCTGATTAAGAAAGTATGACGCTTTGCAATTTTTACAATGTAAAAATTTGTTAGCGATTGATAGCTGTCTGCCACAGCGCCATTAGTGTCTATTAATAATGGGAAGGGTAAGTGATACTTCTTGGCGAAATCTGCGTGCGAGGCACTATTGTCAACGCTCACCCCCACAACATTTGCCCCTAACTTTTCAAGCTGCGCCATGTCATCTCTAAAATGGCACGCCTCTTTTGTACAACCTGGTGTGTCATCTTTAGGGTAAAAATACAGCACTAGATATTTACCCGCGTAATCAGACAGATAATGAGTCTGCCCTTGTGCATCATTAAGCGTAAAGCTAGGTGCATCATCGCCAATTTGCAATGATCGTCCAGCTACAGCATAACTGCGATACCCAAAGAATGCTAACAACAACACGCCTGTGTAAAAGATTAACTTGAGTGTCATATATTTGGTTTTAGCTGCTTAACAAGCAATCGCCGGGTAATTAACAATAAGTTATGTTAACACTAATACGAGATGGATTGAAATGTGAGAAAATAGCCGAAATGTTGATATGCCCCCGTAGCTCAGTGGATAGAGCATCCCCCTCCTAAGGGGAGGGTCACACGTTCGATTCGTGTCGGGGGCACCAAAAAGCTTAACAAGCTGATTCCAAAAGGACTCAGCTTTTTTATTTAGCTAGAACGGTATGATATGAAAGTGATATAGGATTAGCATGATTTTTATTAGCGGCACAACAATTAACAAAAGAATGACAGCTCTGGTTAAGTAATGCCAAAAATTATTTGCTGAATTGCGTGAACAGCGCCAAGCTATGTCTGCAGTAAAAAGATATGTGACGAGTATTAGCGAATATGCAAGCGGAGTGATTATTAAATCGGAAACCTTAGCAGATTCAATAATATGTAGACGATTTAGTGACGACAGGAAAGCATAAATTGCGAATGAGAGTCCGTAAGATAAACCAATAAAAACTCCCCAAAAGGCTTTCCAAAGTGGGAGCTTGCCAGCGATAGCTAAATCTATAATTGATTCGCTTTGGAGAGAGTGTTCTACTGCATTATATTGATGCAGTTTCTTTTGAAAATAAACCAATACAGTTCCAAAAGTAACTGCCCATAAGGCTACAAAAGATAAAGCCCAATTAATTAGTAGCCAGTTAAAGTCTTTTTGTGAATAGGCGTAGTCTAAAGCGATGACGCAAACTTTTTTTATCGTTACTAAATCTTGAATATTTTTAATATCTGCTGAAACGTGGTTAAGGGATGCAGGTAATTCTGAAAGATATAAAATTCTGATTATAATTAGGGAAACGATTGCTGTAACAAAAAACCAAGCAGAGAGAAAAATCAATAGCTGGTTAGTGCGTTTCAGAGTGGTCATAAGTAAGTACCTTAGATAATGCGGTGAATCAAAAGTAACGCTTACGTAGCGAGCTTTATTTTTTCGAATTCATAGTTTGCAATCGTTACATATCCAGCCCTTAAGTTGATTTACCTTTCATTCGCTGTTGTTTCATTCACCCAATTTAGCAATGGAGCCCACTGATCGATGTCTTGTGTAACAAGTGAAGGGCGCATATCAAATAAGCTTGCACCGTGTTCTGCGGCTGTGGCATATACCTGTGCGTTACGAAGGTAAGTGAGTATTGGAAAGCCGGTTTGCTCCATAAACTCTGCGAGGTTAGCTGCAGCATTTGTGCGGCTATTGACTCGCATACCGACTAGGGCTACAAAGGTTTTATTCTTGCGTATGGCTTTTTCTTCGGCAAGTAAATCTAAAAAATCCGTGGTAGCGCCAATGTCAAAGGCTGAGGGTTGTATAGGTACAATGATGCAATCTGCTTGCTTAACCGCGTCTGAAAGTTTTTCCTCACGAAACCCTGCAGGAGAGTCTGTAATAATCCAGTCAGGATCGATTGATGATGGTTTGCTCCTAGGGTTGGAGGTATGAATGATGGGTAATTCCGCTGGCCTGCGCTGTACCCAATGAGTAGATGACAGTTGACGATCTAAGTCGGATAGCAACACTTGTCCGCCAATAGAGGCGAAGTAACCAGCAAGATTTGTCGCTATGGTAGTTTTACCGCTCCCACCCTTTGAATTGGCGATTAAGATATTTCTCATGCATAAGCTCCAAAATCTTGAAATTTAAGATATCAAATCATACTGCATTTAGGCGAATAAGGGATGACTTGTTTGCTTAGAGTTAATGCGCCTAGAGTCCGCATCCAGTCTTTATTGCAGAATGGTAAAGCCAATATTAAATCTTCATAAATATGTCATAAAAGTGGGTTGCTGATTAACTATACTTATTGATTATTGTCGTTATATTTAAGTGCTAAAAAATCTGGGGAGTACGACTTGAAAATTAAATACGCTAGCGAAGAGTACATGGAAAAAGCAAAAAACTTATCTCAGGAAGAAGTAGAAAGATTACAAAGTAGAATGCGTAGCAAGTTAACGCGTAGAGAAGAAGAAAAGAAGTTGAGCTTGATAGAGGTGTTAGCGATACAACTTGAGTTGGATGATGAGCAGCTAACCGAATGGCGCGAAAAACGAATTGAAATGAACAAAAAACATAAAAAAGCATAAAGCTTGCAGTACATTTTCTAGCAGCGACATTTTTGTAAATGCTACTGCTAGAAAGTTTAGATATTTTTATAAGATCTTATTTTTACAGATTTTTAGCGTCAAGCTCTTCCCATCGAGCCAGTGATTTTTCTAACGAACTTTCAATTTCGATAAGTCTTGCTTGCAAGGTTTTGACTAACGCAGCTTGTGTCTTATAGAGTTCGCCATCGGCGAGCTGCTTGTTGATGCTTGCTTGCTCTAACTCTAGCTTTTCAATTTCTGCGGGTATCGCCGCCAGCTCTTTTTCTTCTTTAAAACTTAGCTTTGAGCTTGGTTTAGCTTGAGCAGTATTGCTAGGTTTTACATTAGATTTAGCCGCTTGAGCTTGCTGTGACTTTTTCTCTTCAAGACGTTGTTGCGTGTAACGTTGCCAATCATCATAGCCGCCACCGAACTCAGTGAGTACTGCGTTACCCTCAAAGGCGATCACTTGTGTCACGGTATTTTCTAAAAATGCGCGGTCATGGCTGACTAAGAACAGCGTGCCTGCAAACTCTTGCAGCAAGCTTTCTAGTAATTCTAGTGTGTCGATATCCAAGTCGTTAGTAGGCTCATCCAGTACCAATACGTTGGCTGGGCGGGCAAACAGACGCGCTAGTAATAAGCGGTTACGTTCGCCGCCAGATAACGATTTCACGGGTGAGCGTGAGCGTTGTGGTGGAAATAGAAAGTCTTCTAAATAGCTAATCACGTGTTTACGTTCATTGCCGATTTCTACGAAGTCTGAACCTGGGCTAATGGTATCTGCCAGTGTCGCTTCTTCATCTAGCTGTTCACGCATTTGGTCAAAATAGGCAACGTTGATTTTAGTGCCACGTTCCACATTGCCGCTATCAGCTTCAATATCACCTAAAATAAGCTTGAGTAGGGTGGTTTTACCAATACCGTTCGGGCCGAGTAGACCGATTTTGTCACCACGTAAAATGCGCGTGCTAAAGTTATTAATCAGCGTTCTATTGCCATAAGCTTTGCTGACGTTTTCTAGTTCAGCAACCAGCTTCCCGCTGCGTTCGCCTGCATCTAAATTCAGTTTTACATTGCCTTGACGTTCACGACGAGCCGCGCGATCTAAGCGCAATGCTTCTAATCGGCGAACGCGGCCTTCATTGCGAGTGCGGCGTGCTTTAATGCCTTGGCGTATCCATACTTCTTCTTGTGCTAGAAACTTATCAAACTTAGCCGCGTGAACTTCTTCTACGGCAATTAACTCTTCTTTTTTAATCTGATAATCTGCAAAATTGCCCACGAAGTCTGTGAGTATGCCGCGGTCTAATTCGGTAATGCGCGTCGCAAGCCTATTCAAAAAACGACGGTCATGAGTGATGAATAATACGCAGCCATTAAAGCTGAGCAATAATTCCTCTAGCCATTCAATCGCTTCTAAATCAAGATGGTTGGTTGGCTCATCCAATAATAATACTTCAGGCTCAGCCACCAGCGCACGACCTAAGGCAACGCGCTTACGCCAACCGCCTGATAAAGTTGAAACTAATGCATCGGCATCTAAGTTCAAGCGACTCAACACGGTTTCCACACGCGATTGTGCAGCCCAACCATTTTGCGTATCTAAATCATGTTGTAGATGCTGCATTTTAGTCATCAAAGCCTCGATGTCTGCATCTGGCATGCCCATATCATGGGTGACTTGGTGATAATCAATAATCGTTTGTTGTAGGCTACCTAAGCCTTCCGCTACCGCTTCAAATACTGTGTGTGTGGTATCCAACTCAGGCTCTTGCGGAACATACACTACTCGCGCGCTTGGTGAACGCCATACAGTGCCTTCATCTAACTTAATAGTACCAGCGATGGCTTTTAATAAGCTTGATTTACCTGCACCATTGCGACCAATGAGTCCGACGCGTTCGCCAGCATCCAATTGAAATGAGGCTTTGTCTAAAAGTGCATGATGCCCAAAGGCGAGTGAAGCGTTATCTAATGTAATGTAAGGCATGATTCTGTTGCTTTCGGTGCTGTAAGTCTTTACTAAGAGATTCAGGATTTATTAAAGGAGAGTATGTACTTAAGGAGTACTTTAATCTGTTTAGATTGCTAAATAAGCACATTATACATCGCTTGCTAAGATATAAATCCAAGCTTATCTTTTAATATCTCACAATTATATTGCATGCAATTTAATTGTGAGATATTATTTGCTTCATGGAAATTAAATGCAATCAAAATAATGCGATGGAAAATATAACGACACCTCAAGATAGTGCTTCAAGCCCTAAGGTCTTAAACGTAGATTTGCAGCTATGCTTTGCACTGTATTCTGCCTCACTGAGTATGACAAAGACTTACAAACCTTTATTAGCAAAGCTCAAGCTGACGTATCCGCAATATTTAGTGCTATTGGTACTGTGGGAAAAAGATGGTGTGACCGTCAATAGCATTGGCGAACGATTGTTTTCTGATTCAGGCACACTAACGCCACTGCTTAAGCGCTTAGAAAAGTTAGGTTTAATTCAGCGCCAACGCGCTATTGAAGACGAGCGCAAGGTCATTATTACGCTAACAGAGCAGGGTAAGTTATTGCAAGCTCAGGCGGCTGAAATACATCCACAAATTGCTTGTAGTACAGGTTGCACGTTAACTGAGCTGAAAGAACTAAACAGCCAACTCATTTTACTTAGAACTAATTTGATTAATAAATTAGTAACATCGTAATTAGAATATACGCATTAGCTTTACACATTTCACTTTATTAAAATCTAGGAGAATATTATGAACTCAAAACGCTCACTATTAAACATCAAAGGTTTAGCACTCTCAGTGCTAGTGTTGAGCATTTCTAATGCTTATGCGGAAGATGCCAATGTAGCTGAAAACAGCAAGCCAGTGGTGGAGCAGATTGTTAACACGCTGACGAAACTATCAGGCGGTCCATATCAAGGTTATCGTGCTAATCATGCAAAAGGCATTGTCGTGCAAGGTGAGTTTGTACCTGCAAAATCAGCTGCAAGTCTTAGCAAAGCGGTTCATTTGCAAACAAAACCTAGCCCAGTGACTGTACGTTTTTCAGATGCAACAGGGTTGCCAACAATTCCAGACGCCGATGGCAATGCTTTTCCTAAGGGTATCGCGATTCGCTTCCAGCTAGCTGAAGGTGCCTATACTGATATTGTGAGTATTTCTACCAATGGCTTTCCTGCAGCCAAACCTGAAGACTTTTTAGGATTACTAAATTCTATAGCTGCGAGCGGCCCTGATGTGGCTAAACCAACGCCAGTTGAACAGTTTTTAGGCTCACATCCAGCAGCACTGGCTTTTGTGCAAATGCCAAAACCAGCGCCTGTGAGTTTTGTAACAGAGAGTTTTTACGGTGTAAACGCGTTTAAATTTACCAATGCCAAAGGTGAAACACAGTATGGCCGTTATCGCATCACACCAATCAACGGGGCTGAGTTCTTAACCAAAGAACAAGCGGCACAAGCTACGCCAAACTATTTAATGGACGAATTGCCAGTACGTTTAAGCAAAGCGCCAGCTAAATTTAAAATTGCCGTACAAGTTGCTGATAAAGGTGATGTTGTGAATGACCCTACAGTGGTATGGCCAGAAAACAGAAAACAAGTTGAATTGGGCACGCTAACGCTTAAAAACGTAGATGCAGACGGCGTAAAGTTTGAGAAAGCGACGATGTTTAATCCGCTTGTTTTAGTCGATGGTATCGATGCCTCTGATGATCCAATATTGTTAGCACGCCCAGCTGCTTATGCGGTGAGTTACGGTCGACGTTTAGGTCAATAATCATGTAGCTTAGAATGAGCATTTATTTGAGAAGCTGTATCAAATAAATGCTCAATTAGATTTAATCAATTGTTATTGTTAAGCATGGCGCGAATATTCGCCATTTTAGATTTACCAAATTCTTTACTGGCTTCTGCATCTTTATTAAACGGGTTGCCAAAGTGACGCACATCATCTTTTGGTAATTCCGCAATAAAGCGGCTAGGCTCACACATTTGCATTTCACCTGCACGTTTACGTTTTTTGCACCATGAAATATTCAGCGATTTCTGGGCGCGAGTAATACCCACGTACATCAGACGACGTTCTTCTTCAATTTTTGTGGGGTCTGCAGCGCCTAAATCGATACTTTCGCGATGTGGCAATATGCCTTCTTCAACGCCAATTAAAAAGACGTGACCAAACTCTAGACCTTTTGCCGCATGCAAAGTAGATAGTTTCACAGCATCAGGCTCACCATCTTCACGACCTTCCAGCATGCTCATCAGCGACACCATTTGCGTGAGTTCTAGTAAATTTTTACCGTCAGTCTCATTGCCGAACTCAGTGCTTGCTTCACCTTTTTTAGTCAGCCAGCCAATAAAATCAAGCACATTTTTCCATTTGCTTTCAGCAGCGCGCGGCTCATCGCTGTCGTATAAAAAGGCTTCGTATTGTATGGTGGTAAGCAAGTCGTTAAGCACTTCACCTGCAGGGTCACGCACAGCACGCTCTTGAATTTTTTGAATATAAGTACAAAAGTTTAATAAATCTTCTAACTGTTTGTTGCCTATGTCATTTTGGAAACCACCCTCAAACGCCGCCGCAAACAATGATATTTTGTGTGCGCTGGCAAACTCGCCTAAACGCTCAAGCGTTGTGTTACCTATGCCTTTTTTCGGAGTAGTCGCCGCGCGGATAAATGCAGGGTCGTCATCTTCATTAGCTACTAAGCGCAAATAACTAATTAAATCTTTAATCTCGGCTTTATCAAAAAAAGATTGGCCGCCCGAGATGGTGTAGGGGATTTTGTGATTACGCAGGTATTGTTCAAAAATACGCGCTTGGTGGTTGCCGCGGTAAAGAATGGCGTAATCCAAAAACTTGGTACGGTTCTCAAATTTGTGCGCTTGCAACTTCATAATCACCGATTCGGCTTCTGCCTCCTCGCTCATGCATGCAGACACTTGAATTAAATCACCTGTGCCTAAATCGCTCCAAAGTTTCTTTTCAAAAAGCTTTGGGTTGTTCGCAATCACCGCGTTGGCACCACGCAAAATACGTATCGTAGAGCGATAGTTTTGTTCTAGCTTGATGACTTTTAACTTGCTAAAGTCTTCTGTCAGTTGGCGTAAGTTCTCTACGTCCGCGCCGCGCCAGCCGTAAATGGCTTGGTCGTCGTCACCCACTGCGGTAAATTGTCCACGCACGCCGGTGAGCATTTTAACCAGTTTGTATTGGCAGGCGTTGGTATCTTGGTATTCATCTATCAGTAGATATTGAAGTTTACGTTGCCATTTATTAAGCGCAGCTTCGTGTTCATCAAACAACTCAACAGGCAGTTTAATTAAATCATCAAAATCAACTGCTTGATAAGCTTTTAGCGTTTGTTGATATAGCTGGTAAACCTTGGCTGCAGCATGTGTGAGTTCTTCTTCGGCAGTGGCTTTGGCTTGGTCTGGATTAACAAAACCATTCTTCCAATGCGAGATTTGCGATTGCGTTTTGCGTAATAGCTGCTTATCTGTGGTGGCTAAAATATCCGCCAGAATCTTAAAGCTATCCGATGAATCCAAGATTGAAAACTGAGGTTTATAACCAAGTAATGATGCTTCAGCGCGCAACATTTGCAAACCAAGCGAGTGAAACGTGGCGATGGTTAGGCCTTTGATGTTTTTCCCCACCATTAACTTACCTACACGTTCTTGCATTTCACGCGCAGCTTTGTTGGTAAAGGTGATCGCTGCAATTTCTTTAGGCGAATAACCTGCTTCATCAATTAAATAGCTGATTTTTTGCGTAATGACGCGAGTTTTGCCACTACCCGCACCAGCAAGTACCAACAATGGACCATCGATATATTTAACAGCGTCGCGCTGAGGCGAGTTAAGAGAATTTAACATGCAGTGCTTTTTGGGGTTCTTGTGTAAAACTAAGCGTGAGATTTTAACGTTTAAGGCTATAACAAGCTATCAATTAAATGATTAAAGCGTGCCATAATTACTGACTCAAAAATAAGCACTTAAAAGTTAAAGGAATAGCATGCGATCGAGTGCAAGATCTACCAGAGCCAGTGCCGCGATTGATAGGCTAAAACGGCGTAGCGGGAACGATAACTATTCAATGTCCATGAATAGCGGCGCTATGTTTAGCCTGCTGCTAGCCACTGGCGGAGGAGATTCCGAACGTTTATGTGAGCCGATGATGATGGAAGATTTTGTGGCGTTTGTGAACGCATATGGTCCACAAACGCCTAAGCGTGTCAGTAAATTAGATATTGAATTTAGTAAACAACTGACTAAAAAAAGCGAATAAGCTTACTTTATTCAAATATGCACCCTCGTGCCCAACTCAATCACACTATTGCTTGGAATGTTAAAATAGCCCACCACGCTACCCGCGTTTCGTGACATCACAGCAAATAGATCATCCCGCCATTTCGCCATCTTTCCACCAGGGCCAGAAATCACAGTCTCGCGGCTGATAAAGTATGAAGTGGTGAATGGGTCGATTGAAAAGCCGTTCAAATTACTCTCAGCAAGCGCCTTTGGGATGTTAGGTGTTTCCATAAAGCCATAGTGCAACTTTACTTGCCAAAAGCCCGCGCCAATTTCTTTAATATCAAAGCGTTGTTCTTTTTCTACAGTTGGCGTGTCAGCAAATTCTACTGTGAGTATCAGATTCGTTTGATGTAACACCTGATTATGCTTCAAGTTATGCATCAGCGCTTGCGGCACGGTGTCTGTGTTTGCGCAAAGGAATATAGCTGTGCGTTCAATTCTAGCTTTGGTATCGCGGGTGATGTTCTTAACAAAATCCTCAAGTTTTGGATCGTCTTCGTGAATGTGTTGCAGTAAAATTTCGCGACCTTGTTTCCACGTCCACATAATGGTAACTAAGCTGATGCCAAGCGCAATTGGGAACCATCCGCCTTTGAAAAACTTAGCTGAGCAAGAGGTTAGTAGTAATAAATCTAAAGCAAAGAAAGCGATAGTTGCACTCAAAGCTAGCCATACAGGGTATTTCCAGTTGTGGCGTATCACAAAATAGGTGAGTATCGTTGTGATTAGCATGGTACCCGTCACGGCAATACCATAGGCTGAAGCAATGGCAGATGAATTCTGAAAAGCAATGGTCAGCATGATGACAGCAGCCAATAATAACCAATTGACTGCAGGCACATAAATTTGGCCTGATTCACTTGCAGACGTATGCAATATTTGCATTCTAGGTAAAAATCCAAGCTGTATGGCTTGTTGTGTGATGGAATAGGTGCCTGAAATAACTGCTTGAGAGGCAATGATTGTTGCCATTGTTGCCAGAACTACAACTGGTATTAACCATTGTTGTGGGAACGATAGATAGAACGGATTGCTTACAGCCGCCGGCGTTGTGAGTAGTAATGCGCCTTGACCAAGATAGTTAATCGCTAAACATGGAAAAACTAAGCATGTCCATGCGATGCGTATCGCGGGTTTACCAAAGTGACCCATGTCAGCATAAAGCGCTTCTGCACCTGTAATGGCTAATGTCACTGCACCTACAGCTAAAAATACGCCAGTACCTCGGTCAGCTAAAAAGTGAAACGCATAGATTGGATTTAATGCATTTAGGATAACGGGGTTTTGCAATATGTGATGAACACCAACAATGCCTAGTGTGGCAAACCAAACAATGACGATAGGCCCAAAGCACTTGCCGACCGTGTTTGTGCCATATTTTTGCACTGCAAATAGTGAGATTAAAATGGTCAACGCAATCGGAATCACGTATGTGGAGAGTTCTGGCTTTATCAGCTCTAAACCTTCCACTGCGGAAAGTACCGAGATGGCGGGCGTGAGTATGCTGTCACCATAAAATAGTGCTGCGCCAAATACACCTAAAGCCAATAGTATTTTTTTACGATTTGGTGCAGAACCTGCACTCGAAATAGCGAGTGCCAACAGAGCCATCACGCCTCCTTCACCGCGATTATCTGCTCGTAATACCAGTATGACGTATTTCAACATCACAACTAACATCAACGCCCAGAACACGGCTGAGATGGCGCCAATGATGTTAGCTTGATTAAGCGCGATACCAGTAGATTCGCTAAAAATGACTTGAATGGTATATAAGGGGCTTGTGCCAATGTCGCCGTAAACAACGCCGATAGCCCCTAAAGTAAGCGCTGCTAGACTCTTAGATTTTATGTTATTACTCATGATGTGTTTTAAATGCCTTGTCTGAATAAGAAGATGAATGAGACAAGGTCATTAAAACAGGGGTGATGTATCAATCACATAAACAAGACTGATACTTTATTAAGGTAGCGAATTTAAGTCGCAGCAAGCCTGTAGCCTATGCCAGCTTCAGTCAATATATAACGCGGCGCAGCAGGAGTTTTTTCTAAACGGGCGCGTAATCGCCCCATATGGATACGCAAATAATGTGTGTCATCGACATATTCGGCGCCCCAAACTTCGGTAAGCAGCTGGCGATGTGTGAATGCCTTGCCTGGCTTCGTCACCAATATGAAAAGCAATTTAAACTCGATTGGGGTTAAATGCACAGGCTGCTGATTTAATAAAACCGTGGAATTGATGGTGTCTATTGTTAACTCATCTACGTGATATATATCATCACGCAATGACATCATCGCCGTTCGTTTGAGCGCAACTTTAACTCTGGCGAGCAGTTCATTCACGCCAAAAGGTTTAGCTAAGTAGTCATCAGCACCATCGTTAAAGCAATCCACTTTTTCTTGCTCAGCTTGGCGTGCAGAGAGCACCAGTATTGGAATGTCTGAATTCAGGCGCACGTATGAAATCACCTCTCTACCGTCGCCATCTGGTAGATTCAAATCTAATATCAACAACACAGGCTTATTGGCGTCAAATAGGCGCTTACCCTCTGCAATGGTATGCGCACAAACTGTGTGATAGCTATTAGCTTTCAAGCTGGATTGTAGAAACTGACTGATCTGTAAATCATCCTCAATCACTAAAATATGATTACTGGACATCAACAACACCCACTTCTGGCGCGATAAAGCTTAAAGTGGCGCATGCACCGCCACCATCTCTATTACTAAGGGTGAAATTCGCGCCATGCGATTTAGCAATGGCTTGCACAATAGAAAGCCCTAAACCAAAACCTTTAGCTTTGGTTGTCATGAATTTTTTTATGGCTACTGAATCCATGCAGTTAGTGAAGCCGTTTCCGCGGTCTTTTACGCTGATATTCACCATGTTGTCTACTTTACTGACTTCAATAAGTATAGGCTCATCATCTTTATGCGCCTGCTGAGCGTTATCAATCAAATTGACCAAAGCCTGTGTTAATAGGTTTACATTGCCCTTAATTAATAGCTCTGGTTCACTCATCGTGACTTTAATATTGAGCGTTTCACCGCGGTTTTTATACAACTCCATCACAATTCCAATGAGCTCTTCTGGAGATTGCCAGTCCATAGAAATGGGGCTTACTGAATGCGATTCTAGGCGAATAAGCGAGAGTATGTTCTCTGTAGTACTCGCTAAATATCGAGTTTGAGATGCTATTAATGCAGTTAATTGCGCTGTTTGTTCGGTATTCAAATTAGATTGCTGCAAAGTAGTCGCAGCTCCTAAAATCGAGGTGAGAGGCGTACGCATATCGTGCGAAATAGAGGCCAACAGTGCATTCTGAATGGCCTCTTCTTGAATTGCCAATTCTGCAAGTTGGGCTTTTTCACTATTGATGAGCCGTTGATACGCTTGCGAAATTTGATCCACGCACGATTTTATGGCCGTATAAGTCTCTATGCTTTCCCCATCATCAACCTTATCAACAATTAAAATTGGATCAGAACTTGGTAAGCGGTTGAATGGCAGCAACCACTGTTTTGATTGCGTGAGAGATTCAGTCCAGTAATCTGTGTAAGGGCTAATCGGTTTGCCATTTTCAGAAACCCAATTTAATAAACGCTTATCTGGCGCTTCTATCAAATCAGATTGAATACTCAGGCTATAGCTGTATTTTGACTCTGTCGAGTTTGCTGGCTGAGATATCGCGATAGCGAATGGCTTATTGAATTCTTTTTGCAGTAATGTGCAGGTTTCCGACAGCAGATTGTCAATATTATTTGCGAGCGCCAAACGCTCGGCAAGCGTTCTGGCAAACTCTGCTCGTTGCGCATTGATAAGCGCCTGCTGTGACTGAAACTTGAGCTGTTTAACCAGCGATGTAATAACGGTGGAAACGATAAGAAAACATACTAGACTTGTCCACGATTCCGCATGCGCAACTTCAAAGGTATAACGCGGCTCGGTGAAAAAATAGTTAATCGCCAAGAAGGCTAGCAACGCTGTGCTTAAAGCGACAAAGAACTCACAAAAATAAGCCGCCGTCACGACTACCAGCAAATTTAACAGGGTGACCCCAGTAATACCCAAAGAGGCAAAAAAGTTGTAATTACAGGCAGTCGCTATCGCCAATAAAACAAGCATACTCAATAACTGCAAACCCTGTTTCTGCATTTTGAAACTCCTAGCGCATACAATAAATCAGAGTTTACGGTTTGGATATATCAATCGCATAAATATGCATGTAGAAATGTACTGTTTTAATTCGCTTCGTCTTCGTCTATCTCGGAAGCTGTATCTTCGACAACATTCGGTTCACTTGCCTTCATCATTTCACTGCGGCTTAACGGCGTTTCTAAGCTAATTCTGCCAATCGCGCCGCTGCGGTAATCGGTGAGAAAAGCGACTGCGGTTTTTTCCATATCCCATAAGCCATCATGGCGCTTGTATGAGCGGCGTCTGGCGATGGCTTCGAGTAAATCTACACCGTCCATTTTGAGTACATCCAAAAATCCGCCTTCATGTTTCATGGTGTCTAGTTTGTAGCGTGCATTGATAAGCGCAGGGTAAGTTTTGAGTAAGTTGTTGGCTAAGAAAATCGCAACATCCTCATCAATTACCGCATTGCGACCAATTGCATGGCTGGCGGCTAGCATGTAGCCGTCGCTTTCATACTGAATTTTTGGCCACATCATGCCTGGAGTATCGGTAATGCTCATGGTTTCGCTAATGTCAAAGCGCTGCTGGCTTTTAGTCACAGCTGGTTCATCGCCCACTTTAGCGACGCGGCGGTTGAGCAGAGCGTTCATCAGCGTTGATTTTCCTACGTTAGGAATGCCCATAATCATCATACGCAACGGCTTTAAATGTGTGCCACGGTGCGGTGTGAGTGCTAAACAATGCTTCAAAATTTTATTCGCTTCACCCGGTTTTTTGCACGAAAGCGCAACCGCTTTGGTGTTGGGTTGGCGGTTAAAGTAATTCAGCCAAGCTTCGGTCGCTTTAGGGTCTGCTAAGTCAGATTTATTAAGTATTTTTAAGTTAGGACGCTGGCGAAATAAACGCATTTCGTTAATCACGGGGTTATGGCTCGCCTCAGGCACGCGCGCATCCAGCACCTCAATCACAATGTCCATAAATTCCATTGTTTCTTCGGCTTTTTTGCGTGCTTGGGTCATGTGACCCGGATACCATTGGATTGCCATTTATTTCATCTCCTCATCAATTCTGACTTTGTTGCCTGCGCCTTGCCGTACTAATCGTACTGTCTTCGGCTTGTCGCCTCGTCATCTCTTGATGATGAAACGAAATTTATATTTTCTACTTAATTCCTTATATAAAGACATTTTAACATTTAGTACTACAAATCAAGTTTTTATCTTGGTTTATCTTCAGTTTAGCGTTTATGGCTTAAAATACGCACATGCAAATACCCGAAATAAAACCTAATCAATCCATTGAGCTACTCAAAGCTCTGCATATTCTTACACGCGACGGTAAACTCAACCAAGACAGTCGTCGCAAGCTCAAGCAGGTTTACCATTTGGTGAATTTTATTGAGCCACTATTTAATGAAGTATTGGCGAAAAATCCTAATCCAACCATGGTGGACCACGGTGCAGGCAAGTCATATTTAGGATTTATTTTGTATGATTTGTTACTTAAGCAGCATGCGGCAGGGCAGGTGGTGGGGATAGAAACACGCGCTGAGTTGGTTGAGAAATCTCGCCAATTAGCGGCAGATTTGCATTTTGAGCGTATGGGTTTTGAGCATTTAAGTGTGGAAGAATCCATTACCTCTAATACATTGCCAGACACTGTGGATATTGTGACAGCGCTACATGCTTGCAATACCGCCACTGATGACGCGATTCAGTTTGGTTTAAAGAAAAAAGCTAAATACATGGTGTTAGTACCTTGTTGTCAGGCAGAGGTGGCGGAAGTGTTACGCCAGCACAAAAATGAAAGTTTTGGTAAAACGCCTTTAAGTGAAATTTGGCGCCATCCGATTCATACCCGTGAATTTGGTAGCCAAATCACTAATGTTTTGCGCTGTTTGCAGCTAGAAGCTGCTGGTTATCAATTGACCGTGACGGAACTAGTGGGTTGGGAACATTCCATGAAAAACGAGCTGATTATTGCCAAATATACAGGTCAACCACGCAAGAATGCGCAAGAACGCTTAGAGGCTATATTGAAAGAGCTTAACTTAGAGGCGCTGAAAAGCAGGTTTCTAGCTTAATCAGTTTTTGTCTTTGCTTATTTGCCCCATCTTAATGCCGCAGTATGCACAGGGCTATCCCAATGCTGTTTGATTTCATCGTCCAATAAACATAAGGTGATTGAAGCGCCCGCCATATCTAAAGCTGTGGTGTAATTACCAACGAGTGAACGTGAAATTTCAAGATTATGCAGATTGAATAGCTTGGCAGCCGTGTTGTATATGAGGTAAAGCTCCATCAACGGTGTAGCGCCAAAGCCGTTAACAAGTAGCAAGGCTTCATGCTTTTTAGAAGGCTGCAAATTTCTTGTTTTAAAATCCATCAAAATAGCTTCAACACAATCACCGATGATTTCATCTGCTGGGCGCATGGTTTCGCGTCTGCGTCCGGGTTCACCGTGTATGCCCACGCCCATTTCAATTTCAGTCTCGTTAATATCAAAAGTAGGGCGTCCAGCTTCTGGTACGGTGCAACTGGTGAGCGCTACACCGATGCTGGCGGTACGATTGTTGACTTTGTCACCTAGTGCTTTACACGCTTGCAAGTCAGCGCCAGTTTCCGCCAAACTTCCTACACATTTCTCAACAATCACGGTACCTGCAACGCCACGACGTCCTGTGGTGTATGTGCTATTGACCACTGCGCAATCGTCACTGGTTAATACTGTGGCGCTTTCCATTGGCAACCCTTTAGCAAACGGCAACATTTCTGCCGCCATTTCAAAATTCATCACATCGCCGGCGTAATTTTTAACAATGAATAAAATACCTTTATCTGCATGCACAGCTTCTGCCGCCATCAGCATTTGATCTGGCGTTGGTGAGGTGAACACATGACCTGGGCAGGCGGCATCTAACATGCCGTAACCTATATAACCCGCGTGCAAAGGTTCATGTCCTGAACCACCGCCAGAAATAATGGCGACTTTGTTTTGTGCTTTGTTAGCACGTGTTAGAAAGTTTGGGTCAAGGTGAAGTTCTACCAAATCGTGATGCGCTTTGGCAAAGCCAGTGAGGCTTTCAACCAAGATATTATCAACTTTATTGATGAATTTTTTCATTTTATTGTCCTTGCTTATCATCACTTTGTTACAAAAAACCTCATTTACAAATACGTAAATGTCGGTCTTTTGTGCCTCGTTCTGATTGCGCTCATAAATTTAATTATTTTAAACAGAGTTTACAAACAGTCTCTATCATTAACTGGCAACTCTTAGCGCCAGGATCTATATGACCAATGGCACGTTCGCCTAAGCCTGCAGCACGGCCTTTGGTGGCGATTAGGTCTTTTGTCGAGAGCATGCCTTGTTCAGCGGTGTGGATAAGTGTTGCGCATATCAATTTAACGTCGCAGCTTTGTGTAGCTAACAGTACAAATTGATTTGAAACTGGAATAAGCACATCTAGCATGGTTTTTTCACCGAGGCCTGCTTTACCGCGCTGAATAATGGCTTGTACGCCGCCAGCAAAGGCTGCGGCTATTTTTAAGTTTGATTCATCGCCATTTTCTTTCAACACTTTAGCCATGCTCATGAAAAAACTAGCCAGTAACGGCCCAGAAGCGCCACCGATAGTGCTAAGTAGCTTCATGCCTATTTTATTCAAAGCATCATCAGGTTTAAGTGCTACCAAATCAGCTTGCATTTCAGCAACAGTGGTCGCGCCGCGTTTCATATTGATGTAGTGATCACCATCGCCAATTTCACGGTCTAGCGACTCTAACGTGCTTTCATTGGCTAAAATTGTTTGCTGAATTGCTAGCGCTGCTTCAATGATGAACTCTGTTTTCATATGTGGTTTGTATCAGTAGTTTTAGTGATTAACACTATATGGTGATTGAATTAAAGTTGTTAAACTCTACACATGTTAACTTGTCATGACAACCGTACTCACTAAACTCTAATCATTACTATTTATGAGCTTAAAATTCCGACTTAATTTATTGATTACGCTTTTATCACTAGCCTTTATTTTGGTAGTGGGTACGATTTTAGTTAACGACACCAGAATTTCTATTCGCGAGCGGGTAGAGGCGGCAAGCCGTGTGACGGTGCAATTGCTTGATACGGTCATTATAAGCTCGGCACTTAATCCAGAATATGGACCAACGCATAAGGTGTTGCAAAGCTTTTTGCAGTCGCTAGGGTATGTGCGTAGCAGCCATATTATGCTTTACGATATGCGCGGCAACGTGCTTTACGAGTCGCCAGAATCTACTTTTAAAAGTAACGTTCACCCACCCGAATGGTTTGTTAAATTAGTAGCTCCTAAAGCAGAGACTGTAGAACGCAAAATACGCTATGGCACTTTGGTGGTTTCATCAAGCGCGGCGGGTTCCATTCGTGAAGCTTGGGCTGGATTTAGTCAATTGATGTGGGTTGGTTTAATCTTTTTTGTACTACTTAATGTATTGGTTTATGCGCTATTAAGCCATTCACTTCGACCTGTAAATCGTATTCTGGCATCGATTAACCGCATGGAAAAGGGCGATTTAAGCACACGATTACCCACTTTTACCTTGCCAGAGTTTGATCGTATTGGGCATAGTCTCAATCGCATGGCAGAGTCACTCGCAGCCGAGCGACAGTTAGAAGAGAATCGCCAATTAACCCAGCTTATTCAGAGTCATATTGAGGATGAGCGTCGAAGTTTAGCCAGAGAGTTGCACGATGAGTTAGGGCAGTATGTGACCGCAATTAAGACTTTTGCGGTAGCTATTGCCAATAAAACCAAAGAAAAATCACCTGATATTTCAAGCAATGCGCAAGTAATTGTATCCGCCGCAAACCAGATTTACGATGGTATGCATAACATCGTCCGTAAGCTACGTCCAGGTGCGTTGGATAACCTTGGGCTTTCTGAAACGCTAAAAGACACAGTGCATTATTGGCAAAATCTTCATCCAGAGATGAAGATTAACTTAAGCTTGGAAGGTAATCTGGATAAGCTTGGTGAAACGCTGAACATCAATATTTATCGCATCGTGCAAGAGGCCATTAATAATGCGCTTAAACATGCGCAAGCTAACACCATCGATATTAAGTTGGCGGTATTGGCAGATGTAAGTAATGCTGAGACGGCTAATATCGAGCTGACAATTAAAGACAATGGTGTCGGTATGAATATAAAAACAGTAGACCAAACCCAACATTTTGGTCTGCTAGGCATGCGCGAGCGAGTACAGGGTTTTCACGGTAGTTTTACTATCACTTCTGAACCGAATCAAGGAACAACCCTCTACATTAATATACCTCAAGTGTTGCAGTCATAACCTTAGGTATTTAAAACTTAGACAATGGATAAAATATGAGCTTAATCAATGTAATGTTAGTCGATGATCACGCAGTGGTGCGCATGGGATTTAAAATGCTGCTAGAGTCAGACTCTGATATTAAAGTCATTGCCGAAGCAGAGAGTGGTGAGCAGGCCATACAGCGTTTTGTGGAATTTAAGCCGCATGTGGTGGTGATGGATATTACGATGCCAGGCATAGGCGGTTTGGAAGCGATTGAGCGTATTCTGGCTAAAGATAGTTCTGCCAAGATTTTGGTGTTGTCTGCACATGAAGATTCAGTGCACCCTAAGCGCGTATTGAATGCTGGCGCGATGGGCTATTTGACTAAGCGTAGCGCGGCTGAAGAGATGATTAAAGCTATTCGCGTGGTCGCGACTGGTAAAAAATATTTAGAAGCCAGTGTCGCGCAACAAATGGCGATACAACAGCTATCGGGCGATCAAAATCCTGTTGATGTGTTGTCACCGCGTGAGTTTGAGGTGTTTATGGCATTGGCAAAAGGTAAAACTACCAATGAAATTGCCGAAACTTTATTTTTAAGTCCGCGTACTGTGGGTACGCATCTTTACAATATCAAACAAAAATTAAATGCAAACAACTCGGCAGAAATCGCGCTAATCGCTATGCGCAGCGGTTTGCTCGATGCTTAGTGTATAGAGCTTAATGCCTACTGCCTAATAGCTGTTAGCTTAATTCACTGCGTAACGCGCTACACTTAATTTCCCTGCTGTAGATAACTCAACCAGCGCTTTAGAGCCGCTATGTAACTTGCCGATTTCTGCTGGAATCAAAAAGGTAATCACTTCCTGTTTATTGGGCTTACTGTTGCTAGTTGCGCCAATGGCAACTTGGCTTTGTTGCCATTCGTTTTCAGGAGGTAGTTCGGTTGAACCTTGCTTCTTAGCAACTTCAAGAATATGTTGTTTTTCATCGCCTATCAGCAAGCTCCAAACTTCAACTTGTACTAACTTAGTTTCTTGCATCAATTGGACAGGCTTTTCTTCGTCTATTGACGTTTGCTGCGGTAAAGGTTCGATTTGAGGTTTAACTTCTTGAAAACCTGTATTGAGAAAAGCAATATCGTACTTATCTGGCGTTGTGTCTTTAAGAGGCATATTCTGCGCGGCTATTTTTTGCTTTTCTTCATTTGCATCTATCGCTGCCGCAGTAGCTTTGTCAGCACCATGCAATAATATGGATTGAACAATTTGCTGTGCAATAGGCGCGCCCACGCAACTGCAAAGCGCTGTAGTCATTAAGACTAATGTCGACCATCTACTAACCGACCATCTAATAGTGCCTTGATGTGCCATAAGACGCATGTGTTGTTAACGTGGGAAAGTTAGATTACTGCTGAACAGTGATATTGTCTAGTAAAATAAACAGCTAACTTACTGTTTTAATTGTTTCTTGTGCTGTTTTCTCAGCTTGATTCAGAGCTGCCTGCTGAGGTGCTTGAGTAGTGCGCACGCTAATCACCCCGCTGAGTATAATCAGTGCGATTGCAAACCAAGCGTCTAAACTTAAATGCTCACTCCACCAAAGTACGCCAAATAAGCTTGCGAGCACCACTGTGACATAAGCCAAGCTTGCTACAACCAGTGTATTGCCCGTGCGGTACGCGCGCGTCATGGCTAATTGTGCAATCGTTGCAGAAAAGCCTAGACCAAGCAGAACGGGTAAATCCTGCCATTCAATCGTATGAAAGCTGTCAAAAAACATCCATAAACCAGCGCCTATCGTTGAAATCAATGTGAAATAAAATACTGTCCGCCAGTCAGGCTCGTTGGCTTTACCTAGTTGCTTGACGTGTATGTAGGCGAATGCCGCGCCCATTCCTGAAAGCAAGCCTATGCTGCCTGCCAACCAATCGGCACTGCTGAAATTCGGTTTAAGCAGCAGGCTCACGCCGATAAAACCAATGATGAGCCCAACAAATAAAGATTTCTTTGGTTTTTCATGTAATAGAAATGGGGTAAATATGGCTAAAAATAAAGGTGATGTATAGTTGAGTGTGATGGCTGTGGCGAGAGGCAAATGTGCAATCGCATAGAAAAATAACACTAATGAAACAAAGCCAACCACAGCGCGCGACATTTGTTTAAACATAACAGGTGTGGCTAATGGCAGTTTGTTGGCAGCGATGTATAGCCATATGACGCCTAAACCGAATATAGAACGGTAAAACACTAACTCACTGCTACTGAATTTCTGAGCACCGACTTTCACCAAAGCGCCCATAATGGCAAAGCCCAGCGCGGCTACTAGCATCCACAAACTACCTAGATTAGGGAGTTTAAATTTAGATGATTGTTTATTTGGCTGGTTCACGAGGTATGTTTAAGTGACATGCTGTTCAAGTTGTTTGCGATACCAAGTATGAAAGTGTTCAAGGCCGGTTTCCATAGGGTGTTGATAAGGACCGCGTTCGTCAAGTCCTTGCGAGAACAGTGCGCGGCGACCATCGTGCATACGCTGACAAATTTCATTATCTTCTACAGCGGTCTCATTATAGGCGGCTTGTTGCGCCTGAATATACTCACGTTCAAATAAAGCAATATCTTCCGGGTAATAAAATTCTACGACATTAGTACAAGCATTTACGCCACGAGGAATGATATGCGAAACGACCAATACATTAGGATACCATTCAATCATCAAAAACGGATAATAGACCATCCAAATGGCGCCATATTTAGGCGTGGTAGCTGCATGGTACTGTGATATTTGACGCTGCCATTGCTGGTAAATAGCTGAGTCCGTTGTACTTTCTGGCGGTCGGTAGCCTACAGTTTGTACGCTATACTCATCACCGAACTCCCAGTTTAAAGCGCCACAGTCAACAAACTGATTGAGTCCAGGATGAAATGGACCAACGTGATAATCCTCCAAATACACTTCAATAAACGTTTTCCAGTTGAAGTTGTATTCATCCACCATCACGCGATCTAGCTTGTAGCCTGTAAAGTCAAAATCTTGCTTGCAGCCTAGCTTGGCAAGGTCTTTTGCAATGTCACGTTTGCTATCAAACAACAAACCTTGCCAATTTATTAAGGGTTGGTTGTCTAAATGTAGGCATGGGTTTTGCTCAAAATGCGGCGCGCCTAAAAGCTTACCTTCCAAGTTATATGCCCAGCGGTGTAAAGGGCAAACGATATTTTTCGTATGTCCATGGCCTTTCAGCATGATGGCTTGCCTGTGACGGCATACATTACTGATGACACTAATGACTTCTTGCTGGCGTACTAAGCTTTTAGCCTCGCCGGTCCAATCCAGCACATGGTAGTCACCCACATTTGGCACCATGAGTTCATGGCCAAGGTAGTGCGGTGCGTTGGCGAAAAGGTACTTTTGCTCAAGTGCATAGATTTTAGGGTCAACGTACCATGCAACAGGTAGTTGAGCTTGAGTTGCAGATATCTTAGATTCTGGTTGAGTGACTAAAGGTTTAGGAATTAAACTAAGCGAAGCCATAGTACATTAAGAGCGCAATAAGAGTGTAATAGTAGACGGTTAAAATAGTTGGCAATTAAATTCCAAGCCCGGGATTTTTGCCCAAAACAGCATTTTTTTCAAGTAATAATTGCAAGGATTAATGGTTTTTATCGTGTTGTTTTATCTGCTAAAACTTGCCAATAACAAGGTTTTCGGCTAATCTGCAAGGTTGTAGATTAAATTTTAATTCCAGTATTTTTAACCCCATATTTTCACTTTATTGTAAATCTCTATGTCAAATCACTTAATGAATACTTATTCACGTCAGCCAGTCACCTTTGTGAAAGGCGATGGCGTTTGGTTATACGATGATAAAGGTGATAAGTATTTGGACGCGCTTGCTGGGGTTGCGGTAAATGGCTTGGGTCATGCGCATCCTAAGCTGGTGAAAGCAATTAGCGAACAAGCGGGCAAACTAATCCATGTATCGAATATCTATAACATAGCAGAACAAGAAGCCTTGGCTGATAAGCTTTGTGAAATTTCAGGCATGGATAAAGTGTTCTTCTGTAACTCTGGTTGTGAGGCGAATGAAGCAAGTATTAAGTTAGCCAGACTTTATGGGCACAACAAAGGGATTGTTAATCCTGAAATTATCGTGATGGATAAATCATTCCATGGTCGTACGATGGCAACGCTTTCTGCGACGGGTAATCGCAAAGTGCAAGCAGGTTTCGAGCCACTAGTAAGCGGCTTCGTTCGTGTGCCTTACGATGATATTGAAGCGGTTAAACAAGTGGCATCTCGCAATTCTAATGTGGTCGCGGTTTTGGTAGAGCCTGTGCAAGGCGAGGGTGGCATTAATATTCCTAAAGATGCGAGCGGCTATTTAGAAACATTACGTGCAATTTGTGACGCCCATGGCTGGCTATTGATGTTAGATGAAGTTCAAACAGGCATTGCCCGCACGGGTACTTGGTTTGCGTTTCAACACACGACTATTAAACCAGATGTGATGAGTCTTGCAAAAGGCCTGGGTTCAGGTGTGCCGATTGGCGCCTGTGTCGCGAGTGGTAAAGCGGCAGAAGTGTTTACTTATGGTAAACATGGCTCAACCTTTGGTGGCAACCCATTAGCAACTGCGGCTGGCTTAGCGACTTTAAATATTATCGAAGAAGAGCGATTGCGTGAAAATGCAGAAAAAATTGGCAATCTGATTCGTGAAGGTTTTAATGCCGAATTTAAAGATACTAAGGGCGTGGTTGTGGTGCGCAATGCCGGCATGATGATTGGTATCGAATTAGATAGACCGTGCGGTGATTTGGTAAGCATAGCATTGGCAGAGAAACTGTTGATTAACGTAACGGCTGATAAAGTAGTGCGTTTATTACCACCATTGGTGATGAACGAATCTGAGGCGAATGAGTTAGTGAAACGACTATCTGCCATCATTAAGGCTTTTTTAAACAGTTAGAAGTACAATAGAATTTAAAGCAAAACCACTGCGGTAAACCATTATGGCAATAAAACATTTTTTACAATTCAATGACTTAAATCGTGATGAGCTCGAATATGTATTCGAACGTAGCCGTTTAATCAAAAAGCAGTTCAAAGCTTATCAGCAATATTGGCCTTTACAAGACCGTACATTGGTGATGATTTTTGAAAAAGCCAGCACTCGTACGCGTCTATCTTTTGAAGCTGGCATGCATCAATTAGGCGGTTCTGCGATTTATCTCAACACGCGTGATTCACAACTAGGTCGCGGTGAGCCAGTGGAAGACGCAGCACAAGTGATTTCACGCATGAGTGACATTGTGATGATTCGTACTTTTGAGCAAGAAATCATCGAGCGCTTTGCTGCTAACTCACGTGTGCCTGTCATTAATGGTTTAACCAATGAATATCACCCGTGCCAGATTCTTGCAGATATTTTTACTTTTATTGAGCATCGCGGTTCTATTCAAGGTAAGACAGTTGCGTGGATTGGTGACAGTAATAATGTTTGCAACACCTGGCTACAGGCCGCTGAAGTGCTGGATTTCAACGTACACGTTTCAACGCCTCCGGGTTACGAAGTTGAAGCTGAGCGCGCTAATTTGTATGGACATGACCATTATGAAGAGTTTGCAGACCCAATGGAGGCTGCAAAAGGCGCTGATTTAGTGACCACTGACGTGTGGACTAGCATGGGTTTTGAAGCTGAAAATGAAGAACGTTTACGTGACTTTGCTGATTGGCAAGTTGATGGCGATATGATGCGTGTTGCAGCAAAAGATGCATTATTTATGCATTGCTTGCCAGCGCATCGCGGTGAAGAGGTTGCTGCGGATGTGATTGATGGTACACAGTCGGTGGTTTGGGATGAAGCTGAAAATCGCCTACACGTGCAAAAAGCTTTGATGGAATATTTGCTATTAGGCCGAGTAAACGTTTAGATGGATAAAAATGAAAATATCCTTTCAAGCCATATATTGCCAGTATCAGCCACCATGATTGGTGTTTGTATGACAGTTATTTCTGTTATACAACTAGCCCCTAAAAATGGCATTTCGTCTTGGGCAGATAATGTATTAGCCATTGACAGTTTATTTTTTCTAGCCAGCATGATGCTGTCATATTGGTCGATTAGACATAGAGATCAGCTAGTGAAAGCAGAGCTTTATGCAGATAGGTTTTTTATATTTGGCATGGTCATGATGGTGTGTGTGAGTTTTTTGGTGGCATTTGAATTATTTACGGATTAAGGATTAGAAGTAATGAGTAAAGTAAACAAAGTTGTATTGGCTTATTCGGGTGGTTTAGACACTTCAGTGATTCTGAAATGGCTGCAAGATGAGTATCAATGTGAAGTCGTTACATTTACCGCCGATTTAGGTCAAGGCGAAGAGTTAGAGCCTGCGCGCGCGAAAGCAAAGGCAGCGGGCGTAAAAGAAATCTATATTGATGACGTGCGTGAAGAGTTCGTGCGTGATTTCGTGTTCCCAATGTTCCGTGCGAATACCGTGTATGAAGGCGAATATCTATTAGGTACGTCAATTGCACGTCCTTTAATTGCAAAACGTTTGATTGAAATTGCCCGTGAAACCAATGCGGATGCTATTTCGCATGGCGCAACAGGTAAAGGTAATGACCAAGTACGTTTTGAGTTAGGTGCTTATGCGCTTAATCCAAATATTCAAATTATCGCCCCATGGCGCGAGTGGGATTTGCTTAGCCGTGAAAAGCTCATGTCTTATGCTGAAAAACATGGCATTCCTGTCGACATGAAACATAAGCAAGGCGGTAGCCCATATTCTATGGATGCTAACTTGCTGCATATTTCATACGAAGGCCGTCATTTAGAAAACCCAGCGGCAGAAGCTGAAGAATCTATGTGGCGCTGGAGTGTTAGCCCAGAAAAAGCGCCAGATGCAGCTGAATATTTAGATATTGAGTATGTGAACGGTGACCCTGTAAGTTTGAATGGTCAAGCAATGAAGGCGCACGAGCTTTTGGCTCATCTGAATACAATTGGTGGCAAACACGGTATCGGTCGTTTAGATTTAGTCGAGAATCGTTACGTGGGTATGAAGTCACGTGGTTGTTACGAAACACCAGGCGGTACGATTATGCTTAAAGCACACCGTGCGATTGAAAGCATTACCTTAGACCGTGAAGTAGCGCACTTAAAAGATGATTTAATGCCGCGCTACGCCAGCATGATTTATAACGGCTATTGGTGGAGCCCTGAGCGTATTGCACTGCAAACTCTGATTGACCATACACAAAGCACTGTGAATGGCTGGGTGCGCGTTAAACTTTACAAAGGCAATGTGATTGTTGTTGGACGTGACAGCAAAACTAACTCATTGTTTGATTCTACGATTGCTACCTTTGAAGATGACAAAGGCGCATACGATCAAAAAGATGCAGGCGGTTTTATTAAGCTAAATGCATTAAGGTTGCGAATAGCAGCCAATTTGAAAAATAGGCAATAAGTGAAAGGGGCAGATTCTGCCCCTTTTTTTATGACGGTATATTGGAAAAAACACCATCAAAATGAAATAGGGTTTTACTTAATATGGCTTTGTATATTTACAGTCAATCTACTGAAAATAGTCATTACCCCCAAATGAGAGTAGTGACTATTCTTATTATTGACAAACACTCAATTAAACACCAAAATTAAAAATGTTTTGAATATGTCAACTCAAGGGAAAAATAATGAATAAATTTAAAGTTATCTTTGCTGGCGCTTTGTTGTCGGTGAGTCAGCTAGCAAGTGCTGACCCAGGTGTGTTTTTTGGTGTGGTATATGCTTTTGGTGCAGGCGGCGGGCCAGGTGTTTCACTTAAAGTATTAAGTACCAATAAAGAAGACCATGCTGTTGTTGGAGCGGGCGCAACTTTTTACCCTTTTGCACAGGCGAATAGATTTGGTCTGGATGCTGAGGCTGGGTATCTGGCTAAAGATTTTGCAGCTACTGTTGGTTGGGATTTCTTGCAGAATGGCGTGCAAATTGGTGCAGGTTATGTGAATACTAAAAACGATAGTAATTCGACACAAGCAGCTCCTTTAGTGCCGCCATCGGGACCAGGGCCAACATTATAATAAATTTGACTGATAAAAAAGCCTGATTTTACATCAGGCTTTTTTATGTCTGAGATTTGGTTGAATAGACCAATTCAGCAAAAAAATCGCTAAACCTGTGTTAAATACGCTTGTTAAATATCCTTCATAAATGCTGCCATTGTTAATAGATTTAAATGGCTTTTACCTGTTTATTCCAAAGATACGATTCATTAACAAATCTTCATAATAGAAAATGTAAGCAACTCAATTCATTTGCTTAGTTATATATAATGAAATTTGGGCGTACTGCGTATTGCAGTTTTAGCTCAATTGAGAGAAGTAGTTGGCAACACTTTTGTGCAATGCCGAATTTGAGCAGTAATAATTTTATATTCAGGAGAATAAAAATGGCTGTAATTGACCGTGTTTTAATTGGTGAAGCGTTAGTAATTGAAGATCGCCCAGATGGTAGTGGTTTAGATCTAAAAAATGTAGCACATATTGATTTGATTATTGGCCCTCGTGGCAGTCCAGCAGAAGATGCTTTTTGTCGTACATTAACTGACCAAAAAGAAGGTGTAAACGGCTTGCTAGCTATTGTTGCACCTAACCTGATGGTAAAGCCAAATACTGTTATGTTTAACAAAGTCACCTTAAGAAACACTAAACAGTCTATGCAAATGTTTGGTCCAGCACAGCGCGGTATTTCAATGGCGGTGATGGATTGCGTAGCTGATGGCACGATTCCAGTAGAAGAAGCTGATGACGTGTTTATCTGTATTGGTGTGTTTATTGACCAAACTGCTGACATGGACGATCGTATTCAAGATTGGAATTATGAAGCAACTAAAATGGCGATTAAAAATGCAGTAAATCGTGAGCCTAAGGCAGCTGAATTATTAAAAATATATAAAGAATCAGCACATCCTTTTGCAGCAAAAAGTAAAGAAGAGCGCAATAGACGCGCAGCTGATGCTTTAAGTGCACTTGCAATCGATCAAATGAAAGGTCGTAACCCAAATATTGCAAAAGAACCAGAAGTTGATATCGCTGATGTTGCGCTAAATGAGATGCGTGGTCGTAAGTCATCTACATAAAATAGATGTAAGTTAGCTATTGATAAAGCCTACTCAATGTGTGGCAAGTGACTATATTACTTGCCATGCAGAGGTTAGGTTTGCTCTAAATTTAACGAAAGTTTGTGATGCTAAAAGAAAAATCGACTAAAGAAGTTCAGAATGATCGCGAATTTGACTTTACTAACAGTGATTTTAGTCGAGTTCGTAAACTCATCTATCAGCATGCTGGCATTTCACTTTCAGAAGCTAAGTCAGACATGGTCTATAGTCGCATTGGCCGCAGATTACGCACAGTCGGCTTCGATTCATTTAAAACGTATCTTGATAATCTTGAAAATGAAAATAACCCAGAAGAATGGGAAGCTTTCACCAATGCACTCACAACCAACCTGACTTCATTTTTCCGTGAAGAACATCACTTTCCTATTCTTGCCGAGCATTTAGTTAGTCTCAAAAAACCTATTCGCATTTGGTGCTCCGCTGCTTCAACCGGTGAAGAGCCCTATACCATTGCGATGACAGCATGCGAAGCATTTGGCACCATGAAGCCACCAGTAGAAATTATTGCAACGGATATTGATACTAATGTGCTTGCCACTGCTTCACGTGGCGTTTACCCATACGAGCGAGTGAGCAAACTGTCGGACGAGCGACGTAAACAGTTTTTTCAAAAAGGCACAGGCGCGCATGAAGGCTCAGTGCGCGTGCGGAATGAGTTGCGTAGCTTGATTACTTTCGAGCAACTGAATTTGCTTGATGAGCAATGGACTTTAGGTGAACCGTTTGATGCTATTTTTTGCAGAAATGTGATGATCTATTTTGATAAACCAACTCAAACCAAAATTTTGAGTCACTTCGTACCATTGATGAAGCCACATGCAATTTTGTTTGCAGGGCATTCAGAGAACTTTCTGTACGTATCTAACGATTTTCATCTGCGTGGAAAAACCGTGTATGAATTAAGCGATGGCAAAACGATTAAACGTACTTCAAATCAGGTAAAAGAAAGAATTGTATGAGTATGCTACAAGAAGAAATTTCTACCACACTCTATTTCGATCGCACTTTTGATTGTAACGCAGCCAAAATATCTCCTGGTGAATACTATTATACCGATAAAGATATGGTGATTGTCACAGTATTAGGATCTTGTGTATCAGCCTGCATACGTGACAGCATATCTGGTATTGGTGGCATGAATCATTTTATGCTGCCTGATAGTGCAGCCGCTGATAAAGATAGCCCCGTGTCAGAATCTATGCGATATGGCACATATGCCATGGAGGTGTTGATTAACCAATTGTTGCGTAATGGTGCCCGCCGAGAGAACTTAGAGGCAAAGATTTTTGGTGGTGGTAATGTGCTGAAAAGCTTTACCACCATGAACGTTGGTGATCGCAACGCAGTCTTTGTACGTAAGTTTTTAAAAGAAGAGCGTATTAAAGTGACTAGCGAAGACTTGCTGGATATTTACCCCAGAAAAGTTTATTACTTTCCAAAAACTGGCAGAGTCTTAGTCAAAAAGCTGAAAAATATGCACAACGATACATTAGTCCAACGTGAGGAGGCTTACGCAAGCAAGCTTAAAGTGGCTGATGTGGGCGGTGAAATTGATTTGTTTTGATGATTTAATTTTATAAGAAAAACTTCTAAATCAAGAAGAGAAAATAACATGAAAATTAGAGTACTAGTCATTGATGATTCCGCATTAATTCGTAGTCTACTCACTGAGATTATCAATAGTCAACGTGATATGGAAGTTGTGGGCGCTGCACCTGATCCAATTATTGCACGTGAAATGATTAAGCAGTTGAATCCAGATGTACTGACTTTGGATGTGGAAATGCCAAAGATGGATGGCTTGGATTTTTTAGAGAAGTTGATGCGTCTGCGCCCAATGCCAGTGGTGATGGTGTCCACATTAACTGAGCGTGGTTCAGAAATTACCATGCGCGCACTTGAACTTGGTGCAATAGATTTTGTGACCAAGCCTAAAATGTCTATTTCAGAGGGTATGCGCGAATATACCGATATTATTGCGGATAAGATTCGTGCCGCTTCCCAAGCAAGAATTTCGACATTACAGCGACACGCTACGACTCAAAGCAGCGGTGCCGCTCCAGCACCGTTGCGTAATCCATTAATCAGTAGTGAGAAGTTATTGATTATAGGCGCTTCAACAGGTGGTACTGAGGCGATTAAATCGTTCTTATTGCAGATGCCATCAGACTGCCCAGGTATTTTAATTACACAGCATATGCCCGCTGGCTTTACCAAGTCATTTGCAAACCGCTTAGACTCGCTATGCCAGATTTCAGTTAAAGAAGCTGCGGGAGGCGAGCGTATCTTGCCTGGTCACGCTTATATTGCACCCGGTGATAAACACCTGTTATTAGCTAGAAGTGGCGCGAATTATGTCACTCAGCTCAGTGATGAAGCGCCAGTCAATCGACACAAGCCATCAGTTGATGTGTTATTTGCATCCGCAGCAGAATATGCAGGTAAGAACGTCATTGGCGTGATTTTAACTGGCATGGGCAAAGATGGCGCGGTTGGTATGGCTAAAATGAGAGATGCAGGTGCTTACAACTTTGCTCAAAATGAAGAAAGCTGCGTGGTCTATGGCATGCCGAAAGAGGCCGTTGCGCATGGCGGAGTAGATGAAGTGGCACATTTGAATGATTTGCCGAAGTTAGTATTGAATTACCTGATGGCGAACAGCTCACGCGCGCTACGTGTGTAATGCGAATAAGTGAGATGATGAAAGTATGTAATTAGGAAAAGCGTCGCTTTTGTGCCGCTAATCTTGAATAAAACTTAAGGTAAAGTAAGTAATAATTAACGAAGAAAGAATCAGAATAAGTCATTTAATGTATTTGAGGCTGATTTCGAATTCTATGAACGACTATTTTTTAATGGAGTAATGCATGGCCAACCTAAATACAAAGTTTCTTGTGGTGGATGATTTTTCAACCATGCGCAGGATTGTCAGAAATTTATTAAAAGAGCTTGGTTACACCAATGTAGATGAGGCCGAAGACGGCGCAGTAGGTCTTAGCAAGCTTAAGGGTGGCGGATTCGAGTTTGTGGTATCGGATTGGAATATGCCGAATATGGATGGCCTGACCATGCTGCAAAACATTCGAGCAGACCCTGAGTTGAAGCATTTGCCAGTGTTGATGGTGACAGCTGAAGCTAAAAAAGAAAATATTATTGCAGCTGCACAAGCAGGTGCCAATGGTTATGTGGTTAAACCTTTTACAGCAGCAACCTTGGATGAGAAGTTATCTAAAATATTTGAGAAGCTTGAGAAAGCAGGGGCTTAGTGATGAATAGCGAGTCTTTACAGCAGCAGGCAACACAAATCGAACCCATGCCAGTAGCTAACCAAGGTGACGAGATGCTGAATCGCATTGGTCATGTGACTAGACTATTGCATGACAGTTTAAGTGGTTTGGGTTTAGATAAAATTCTTGAGCAAGTTGCACAAGATATTCCAGATGCTCGTGACCGTTTAGCTTATGTGTCGCGCATGACAGAGCAAGCTGCAGAGCGCGTCTTGAATGCCACTGATTTAGCAACGCCACTGCAAACTGAATTGGCCAATGGGGCATCGACCTTAGAGCAACATTGGAAAGCCGTATTAGAAAAGCCTTCGTTAAAAAGCGAATACAACCAAATCGCCGATGAAACTTTGGAGTTTCTAACTTTGACTGCTAAAAATACCACTGAAACCAAGGCCTTGTTGATGGATATTATGATGGCGCAGGATTTTCAGGATTTGACAGGGCAGGTCATCAAGAAAATCACAGGGTTGGCTCAAGATTTAGAGAAGCAATTAGTACAAGTGCTGATAGATTTCTCTCCTACTCCGGTTAAAAAAGAAGTCGATGACAAAGCAACATTAATGAATGGTCCGCAGATTGATCCAACTGCAGTCGATGTTGTGGCCAGCCAAGAGCAAGTGGATGATTTGCTCGATAGTTTAGGGTTTTAATCGCACTGTTCGCTGAAGTTGGTCGGATAGAGTCAATTAACTAGCAGTCACCTCTTAGTCTTGGCCAGCTTTAATATGCCAATGCTAAATACTTTTGGTAAACTAAATGGCAGAAAAACACTTTACGGGATTGCGCGCCAAGATGCTGGTGGTCGTGGCGGCAGGTATGGTGTTGCTGTTCACGATATTGTTTACGGTAGCGCGGACAGTGTTGCTAGATGGCTACGCAAAATTAGAATCAAATAAAACCTTAATTCAGGTCAATAGTGCGATCACACTATTGAATGAGCAATCTCAGCAGTTAGAAGGCATCGTAAGCGAATACGCGCACTGGGATGATACCTACCAATATATGGTGCAGCCAGATGCTCGCTATATTGACTCTAACTACACCAACGAAACTTTCAATCACCTCAAAGTCAAAGCGATTCTGCTCGTTAACCCAGAAGGTGTTGCACTATACAAACGTGGGTTTGATTTTACTAATGGCAAGCCATGGCCTATTCCAAAATTACTTGAACAAGCGGTTAGTAAAGACGGTATCTTTTTAAACCCTTCTAAAGACCATATGACTGGATTTTTTTGGACGCCAGAAGGCGTTTGTGTCGTTACGGCTATGGATATACAACCCAGCGCTAGTAAAGGCATCAGTCACGGTACTTTAATTATGGTGCGTCATATGGATCAAACGCTTATTGAGCATATTGAAAAAGTCATAGGTGCCAAGCTCACGATTAAACAATGGTTAAATGGTAAGAATGCAGATTTAGACAAAAAGTTAGCAGCTAGTGGCGCGGTTGTTAAGCCTTTAAATGGCACAGAGGTAGCGGGTTATGCGCTGATGAAAAGTGTGAATGACCAGTCGAATCTGCTGGTATCAACCTTGAGTAGCCGTGAAATATTTGAGCAAGGAGAATCTACTTCTAGTTTCCTTTCGTGGTCTACTTCAATTATCGCTTTAATGTTAGCCGCCATTAGTTGGATATTGGACAGAATGGTTTTAATTCGCTTAGAACGCATGAGTGAAGACGTAAAACGGATTAGCGATTCTGCAGATATGTCGTCTCGGATTAGACAGCTTAATGGACACGATGAACTGGCAAGCTTGTCGCACGGTATCAATGGCATGCTGGATCGCATTGAAGACTCTCAGTACGAGCTTCAATTAGAAAAAGAGCGCGCCCAAGTGACGCTTGAAGGCATTGCCGATGCTGTCATCACAAGTAATCCAGCGGGTTATGTGCTTTATATGAACTCAGCAGCAGAGCGGCTTACAGGTGTTAACTTAAGCGAAATGAAGATTAAAACATTACGTTCTTTATTTCGATTGTTAGCCGAGGATAAGACCACACCCGTGAATAGTGAGTGGCTAACAGACTCATATAGCTCTCAAGAAGAGGTGATATTGGAGCGTGCAGATGGCGAGGAGTTTGTGATACGCAAATCGGCATCTCCGCTTTATGACAGTGATGGTCATACTTTTGCCACTGTAACTGTGCTTCACGACGTGACGATGCTTAGAACCTTGTCCAATCAATTGTCGTTTCAAGCGAGACATGACCAATTGACTGGTCTGATTAATCGTTATGAATTTGATCGTAAAACACAAGCTGCCATAGATGATACAGCGGTAGCCAATCGAGTGCATTGCCTTGCGTACATCGATTTAGATCAATTTAAAATAGTCAATGATACCTGCGGCCATATGGCGGGCGACGTGTTGCTAAAACAACTGACTAATCACATCAAAGCCAAAGTGCGTAGCTCTGACACGCTGGCGCGATTGGGTGGCGATGAATTTGCTTTATTATTAATGGGCTGCGATTTAGTCAAAGCGCAAGAAATCATCGAAGTCTTGCTAGACGTGGTGCGGGAGTATCGGTTCACTTTTGATGACAAAGTGTTCAAAATTGGTGCCAGTGTGGGGCTTACCGAAATCTCACCGCTGCATAATTTAACTTTGAGTGAGCTGCTCAGCACGGTAGACTCAGCCTGCTATACAGCGAAAGAGCAAGGTGGTAATCGCATACACATTTACCGCTCTGACGATTCTGATATTAAAGAACATAACAATCAACTTGAATGGGTTTCTAGAATACATTTAGGGTTAGAGCATAAACAGTTTGTTTTATACATTCAACGCATGGCAAGTTTAACTGAAGGCGCTGAACTTCACTGTGAGCTATTAATTCGCATGCAGGCGATGGATGGTTCATATTACCCACCGGGGTATTTTCTACCTGCTGCAGAGCGATATCACTTGATGCCTAAAATAGATCGTTGGGTAGTGGGAGAAGCATTAGCTATTATTGCCCGCAAAGGTGCTGCTTTTCCTTATGTTTGCGCAATCAATCTATCGGGTCAAACTTTGTCAGAAGATGGCTTTTTAGAATACGTGATTGAGCAGATTAAGCTACACAAAGTCGATACCAGTCGAATTTGCTTTGAAATAACCGAAACCTCCGTCATTGCTAATTTGAACAAAGCACGACAATTCATGCATACTTTACGTCAAATTGGCTGTCGCTTCTCATTAGATGACTTTGGCAGTGGGTTATCTTCTTTTGCTTATCTTAAAAATCTTGAAGTCGACTTTCTTAAAATAGATGGTATGTTTGTTAAAGCCATTGTGAAAAATAAGATAGATCGTGCGATGGTTGAATCTATTAACAATGTTGGTCATGTGATGGGTTTACATACCATTGCTGAATTCGCTGAGAATGACGAAATTATCAATATGCTCAAAGAGATTGGTGTGGATTACGCACAAGGCTACGGCGTCGCTAAGCCTGAGTTATTTGAGTAGGGCAGATTACTAGTCATGTGGTGCTTAACTAAAAATAGTTAATTTAAGCCAAAAGTTTTAACTGGTGGCAGCGTTTCTAACTCTTCGTCAGTAAACAGGCGTCCACGTGTAATAAACGCCATTCCTGAACCACAATCTAATGAAAATGAGCCGCTAGAACCAGGCATTGCATCTAATATGGTGTGCATATTTTCTGAGAACTGAAAATGGTTATGCCCCATATAGAAGGTTGCACCTTCAATTTCACCTATGATGACATCTGACGCGCCGGGCTTAAACTCATTCGCTGGCATGCACAGCGGCACGCTTCCCTCACAACATCCGCCAGACTGCAAAAATAAAATCGGGCCATGTTGTGCTGTTAGCTTGTGAATCAGCTCAATCGCGGCAGGGGTTGCAGATACACGTTCAGACATCTTGATCTCCAGAACAAAAAATAAGAGGCGGTTAAAGCCGCCTCTTAATACTACACTTAGTGTTTTCTTAACTCAAGTTTAGAAAAAGCCAAGTTTTTTAGGGCTGTAGCTTACTAACAAGTTTTTAGTTTGTTGGTAGTGGTCTAGCATCATTTTGTGAGTTTCACGGCCGATACCAGATTCTTTATAGCCACCAAATGCCGCATGCGCAGGGTAGGCATGGTAGCAGTTAGTCCAAACACGGCCAGCTTTAATACCACGACCCATGCGGTAAGCACGGCTGCCATCACGCGTCCAAACGCCAGAACCAAGACCGAATACAGTGTCGTTAGCAATTGCAAGCGCTTCAGCTTCATCTTTAAAGGTTGTTACAGCTAGCACTGGGCCAAAAATCTCTTCTTGGAACACGCGCATTTTGTTATGACCTTTTAGTAGCGTAGGTTGAATATAGTAACCTTCAGCAAAGTCGCCTGAAAGAACATTACGTTGACCACCGATTAAAACTTGAGCGCCTTCTTGCTTACCAATATCCATGTAAGACATGATTTTGTTCAATTGATCTTCAGAAGCTTGCGCACCAATCATGGTGTTTGGATCTAATGGGTTGCCTTGTTTAATGGCAGCAACGCGAGGTAATACACGTTCCATGAACTTATCGTAAATAGATTCTTGTATCAATGCACGTGATGGGCTAGTACAAACTTCACCTTGGTTAAAGGCAAACAATACCAAACCTTCAACTGCTTTATCAAAGAAGTCATCATCAGCATCTGCAATATCTTCAAAGAATACGTTCGGTGATTTACCGCCTAATTCTAGTGTTGCTGGAATTAGGTTAGAAGCTGCAGCTTGTGCAATCACACGACCAGTAACAGTAGAGCCAGTAAATGCAATTTTACCAATACGACGGCTGTTAGCTAATGGCGCACCCACTTCACGACCATAACCGTTCACTACGTTAATTACGCCTGGAGGTAAGATATCCGCAATGATTTCCATTAAAATCAATAAGCTGACAGGTGTGAATTCTGCAGGTTTCATTACTACGCAGTTACCAGCAACTACTGCTGGAGCAAGTTTCCAAGCCGCCATCAGAATAGGGAAGTTCCAAGGGATGATTTGACCAACTACGCCAATCGGTTCATGGAAATGATAGGCCACCATATTCTCATCAATTTCACTCAAGCTACCTTCTTGCGCGCGCATACAGCCAGCAAAGTAGCGGAAGTGGTCAATTGCCAATGGAATATCGGCATTCATTGTTTCGCGGATAGGTTTACCGTTATCAATTGTTTCAGCAGTGGCTAAAAGCTCAAGATTAGCTTCCATGCGATCTGCAATTTTAAGCATTAAATTAGCACGCTCACTCGGTGCAGTTTTAGCCCATTTGTCTGCTGCAGCATGTGCTGCATCTAATGCTAATTCAACATCCTCTGCACTAGAACGGGCTGCTTTTGTGTAAGGTTTCCCAGTAATTGGAGTAATAACATCAAAATATTCACCTTTAACCGGCGCTACAAATTTTCCGCCAATAAAATTATCATATTTAGTTTTATATGGAATTTTAACGCCAAGGCCTTTTAGTAGATCTAAACTCATGCTGACTCCTCTAGTTTTTCTGTAGTTAATATAGTATTTCTATCTGGCAAACCGCATTACTTGCTTACTATTTTTATTATGTCTAAAAGTTAACTTAATCTATGAGAAACCCTTATAAATAAAGGGTTTGAAAGATAAGTACGGACTAAACAATAAACCTTAGAGGCTAGCAAATCAAGCGAAATGTTACTGATTTGTATATATTTTTATATGTCTTATATATTATATAAATTATCTTAATGAAATTATTTGTTGAGTCCGCTAATGTCGTCGACTACCACGGCATATAAATCTCGCGTAGAGGCAAGTGCGCCAAGATGCACTTCTTCAGCGCTTAAGACCTTGCCATTCGTACTTAATAAGGGTCTAGTTGCAGTCGCGCTTGCAACAATGGTTGATGCATAACCTAAATTAAATGCACCATGTGCTGTTGAGTTCACACACATGTGCGTCATGAAACCAGCTAAAACAATATTATTAATACCAAGAGCTTTAAGCTCAGCATCTAATGTGGTTTGCACAAAAGCATTGGGGTAATTTTTAACAATGACTTTTTCCCCTGCGACTGGCGCTACCTCATCAGCAATTGCACCAATATCAGCGGAAATATCATAAGGCGAACCTACACCAGCATCATGTTGAATATGAATCACTGGGATTTTAAGATCACGTGCTAATTTAAGTAATTTCTGCGCTTCAATAATTGCTGGTTCTACATTTGTAAGTTGCATTAAGCCACGTCGATATGTGTTTTGAATATCAATTAAAACCAGTGCTGAATCTTTTAGATCAGCTGGTTGATAGCCCATGCCGGTGATATCACGCAAAGTTTGTGAGGCTGAGACCATAGTAAACTCCATAATAAGTACAAGTTGTTTGGATAATGACTCGTAGAAAAGCTAAAAGTGCCCAATACAGTATTTATTTTATCTGTCGTTATGCCAGCTTGTATGATTAGATATGCGCAATTTGAAGTTAATTGATAATCTACGGTGATATCTTAATTATTAAAGTAGTCTAGAAAAAGACCTTAACTTAAGCTATAGTACTTGAGCTGTAATATCTTGGTATACACTAATTAAAAATAGAAAAAACGCCATCCCAATATGACAGATATTTTAGTGACTGCGCCATCTGTACTAACGCGAGAGTTTTGGCGCAGATTTTCTGCGCCTACTGCTGAATCACTAGGCAGATCGATTATGTCTTTACTGGTGATAGCAGAGAGTATTGTCTGTATTTTCTGGATATTTACCTTATCAAGCTTAGGTGACGGCTACGCGATTATTGCAGCTGTGCCGTATTTTTACCTCGTCATTTCCTATGTTAGTCTGTTTTTATTCTACCGCCTCAAACGCTATGAGTATTTTACTTTTACACAATTGGTTATGCTGTTGGTCATGCCTTTTGTCATGCAATGGGCGATTGGTGGCTTTGCCGCCTCTAGTGGTGTAGCAATCTGGGCGATATTATCGCCTGTTGGCGCTTTAATGATTCTAGGCACACGTCAATCAACACCTTGGTTTTTACTTTTTGTAGGCTTAGCTTTTATTTCGTGGAAGTTAAATCATTATTTCGCTGGCAACGCCATGCCAATTCCAACCACGTTAAAAGATGCATTCTTTCTGATGAATATCACAGGCACAGCATCCATACTATATGGAGTTCTGCGTTATTTTCAGGCACAAAAAGAGCGAGTGATGATTTCCTTGGAGTTAGAGCAAGCGCGCTCAGAAAAGCTTTTGCTTAATATTCTTCCTGCTGCCATTGCTGAACGTCTTAAGGCCAATGATATGCGGATTGCCGATCATTATGATTCTGTGACTGTAATGTTTGCTGATTTAGTTAACTTCACGCAGATTTCAGAAAAAATGCCTGCTTTCCAATTAATTGACTTGCTATCTCAGGTCTTTTTAAAATTTGACCAGCTGGCAGAGAAATATCAAGTAGAGAAAATCAAGACTATTGGCGATGCCTATATGGTTGTTTCTGGGGCGCCTATCATGTACACAGACCATGTGACCCGGATTGCTGAAATGGCATTTGATATGAAGGTTGTGCTACAAGAAGTAGCCGCTAAAACTGGCTTAGATTTGAATATGCGTATCGGTATTCACACAGGTCCAGTGGTTGCCGGAGTGATTGGCAGCACCAAATTTAGCTATGATTTATGGGGAGATACAGTGAACTTAGCGAGCCGAATGGAAAGTACCTGTAAACCAAATAACATACAAGTGACGCGTGAAACGCAAGCGTTGATAAAAGATGCTTATATATTTTCAGAAAAAGCTAATGTTGATGTAAAAGGTAAAGGTTTGGTCGAAACTTATCTTTTACTTGCCCGAAAATCTAGTTAACTATCATTGCTATAACTACAATTAATTATAGTTGGAATCATCATTAAGCAACATGCTTGCTGCATTTGGATTCCCTGTCCAAAAGTTATAAAACTCACGTACTACCAATAAAAACAACTGTTTAGCTTCAGTCATCTTAAAGAGCGGTAAAGTTAATTCAGCTGCAGTGCGATACGACTTATGGTTTTTTATTGGTGCATCACGGAGACGAATAGCCATCACTTTAGCGAGTTTGATGCGTGTGTCTACCAGTGATTGCTCAGCACCTTGGTCGCGCATGGCTTGTGCGTATGCTTTCAATGGCCAACTTTCGGCAGTATCGAAACGTTCTTTTTCTAAACTATCGATTAATGCTTTTAATGAGGTTGCTATTGGCTTCCATTGGATGGCAGCTACATCAAAACCATAATTTAAATTAAAAGCGGCAATAGCCTTAATGTCTTTTATCCAAAATGGATAAAACTCACGTGCAGTATTGAGGTTGGTATGCCAGTCATCGGCGGGGATGGTCTTTAATACTGTGTCAATTACTTTGCTATATATCGCTGGCTCAAGAGGCTTATTAGCAAGCGATTCTGCCAGCTTATCTAAAAACAAAGAGTGCTTATAAAGCACATTAGTCGTTGCGCCCTTAGCTTGTAGAAGCTTTAAATATGCGCTGATGGCTTCTTTCTCGCGAGATTGATTCATTCGTTAGTTATTTTTCTGTTTTTCACCAATATGCGCTTGACCTCGTTGTTTGGCGAGAATCACTTGTTTTTGTCGCTCTGTCAGGCTGGCTTTTTTTTCTTCAGTTAGCTTGTCATAACAGTAAGGGCAAGAAATGCCAGCGGTATATTGTGTGCTTTGCATCTCAGCTGGTGATAGCGGGTGACGGCAGGCGTAACATTGGTCAAATTCACCTACTTCTAAATTGTGTTTAACGGCAACGCGTTGATCAAATACAAAGCATTCGCCTTCCCACATGCTTTCAGCTTCTGGCACAGTTTCTAGGTATTTTAAAATGCCGCCTTGCAGGTGATAAACTTCTTCAAAACCCTGATCCATCATATAGGAAGAAGCTTTTTCGCAGCGAATACCACCTGTGCAAAACATCGCGACTTTTTTATGCTTAGTTTTGTCAAAATGTTCGGCAACGTATTCAGGAAACTCACGGAAAGTGGTGGTTTTAGGGTCAATTGCGCCTTTAAAGGTGCCAATATCAACTTCATAGTCATTGCGTGTGTCGATTAAAATCACATCAGGGTCAGAAATCAGCGCATTCCAGTCTTCAGGTTTAACATAAGTGCCCACTTTTTTGGTTGGGCTAACGCCAGGCACGCCAAGCGTCACAATTTCTTTTTTGAGTTTGACTTTCATGCGGTAAAACGGATGCTCACTTGCGAACGATTCTTTATGCTCTAAATCGGCAAAGCGATTTTCAAATATTGCATTAGAGCGTAAGAAGTTTAGCAAGTTGTGTATGTCTTGTGGTAACCCCGCAATCGTACCGTTAATACCTTCTTCAGCGAGTAGCAGTGTGCCCTTGATGTTGTTGGTGACACAGGCTTCTAGAATTGGCGCTTGCAGTGATTTGTAATTAGGCAGACTAACAAACTTGTAAAGCGCGGCGGTTAAATACTTAGACATTTTTTCGATAATGAACTGTAATAAAACGGTATTTTATCATTAGCGCGCGGAATTAGAGCGTGAAATTACTTTGGTGAGTATTAAGACGAATGAGAAATTAATAAAATTTCACCATTGCCGTTACAGGCGGCATCACCTACAAAGCGCTGTACACGCTTGGTTTCAATATTAGAAAATTGTGTGTTGAACGGTTTGAAAGACTTAAACATTAAGTTTAAAAATGGCAAAGTATGTGTGCCACAATCCTGTATTGTTGCATGCAGCTTAGGGCGCTTAGCCAATAACAATGTGCCGCGCTTCATGTTAAAGCAGGCGTATTCCCCAACGTTGCCTAGTACGCCTATTGTGCCAGCAATCATGCGGCTGGCACAATAATCACCTACATTACCTTCAATTAGAATTAAGCCTCTGCGCATTTGGTCGCCAACGCGATCGCCTGCATTGCCTTTTATAATGACAGTGCCGCCACGCATGCCTTTGCGTAGACCTGACGAAGCACCACCAAGAAAATCACCAGTATTACCATCTATTTTAAGCAGGCCGCTGACCATATTGCAGGCCGCAAAAGCTTGTGCGTTGCCTTTGCAATGTATGCTGCCATTTTTTAAACCAAAACCTAAATACGCACCAGCGTCACCTTCTAATGTAATGCTGCCTAAGGTCATGTTCTTGCCGACGTTATCAAAGAATTGGCTACTATTCTTGAAAACAATATTTTCAGTATCGTCACCAGTCATTTCAAATAACTCTGACACGAGTTGATTGCTTAATTTGATTGCACCGATTTGGCTGGTGCTCAAACCCTTTAAAAGATCAGGCGTTAGTTGCGCGCAATCCAATGAGTGGGTTAATGGTTGTTTAAGCGTGAAGGTTAGTTCGGTCATGTTGATTTACTACTCATAATTTCGTGCAATTTAAAATGATGAGGGCCTAGTTTTCCACCGTAATTACCCGCGGAGATGCGTTTCACGCCACTGGCTTCACCTAAATCACAAATGGCTTGTATGCCAACGCGCATGGACTCAGCAATATCATCAAAGCCAATACCATCAATCACAATTTCCATCACGCTTTCGATTTCAGGCGATAGTTCGGTATTCGTCGCACCTTTTAGCGTTGGGCAAAATGCATCGTTAGTGGAGGCAAACATGGTTTTATATTTGCTGCCCACTTTAGAACCTGAGCGTACAACGCCGCCTGGGAAGGGCATAATCACATTTGGAATTTTTTTCATTGCAGTGATAGCCGCTTCTGCAGCTGCAAGTGCTGCGGGCTGTGAAGTGGCAAGAATTAAGAAGTTGCCACCACCAATTGCGCGCACCATACCGGTGGTTTCTTCGCATAAAAATTCACCATCCATTACCGGCACGCGCCAGTAGCGCTTAGCTGAAATCAGCTTAGAGGTTTGGTAACCGTCACCAAAGAAACGTAAATTTTTACCTAGGTTAATCTTTTCGTCGCTATCGATGCCCGAGAATGCCGCAGCAGTTGGGCAGGTGAGTATACATTGCCCCATGCGCGTTTCAAGTTGTTGCATCAGTACTTTGCTGCCCATGGCGAACATCAAAATACTTACACCTGGTCTGCCATCTGGTGTTTCATCTTCAGTCATTTCACGTTCAATACCAGCTTCTACACCGCAACCAATCACTGAGGTTGCAAAGCCTGTCATCGCATTTGCTGCGTGATATGCCCACTTTAGGTTTTGAGCTGTGATGATAACGCGTGTGCCGCGCATATTAAATGCTTCAGCAAAGGTTTCATCTATTTGTACGCCGTTAATGATCATGAGTTGTCTATTAAAAAATTTATGCGCCTAATTAGCTAAGCGTCGGGTGCGCCTGAAATAATCTTACCAACCCACTCTTCAATGGGGATGATGCCAATTTCTTTGGCTTTTTTAGCATCTGTTTCGGGCAAAATGTCTTGTACTAAATCGAGTTGTTTCCAGCCTGCTAATGGAGTTTCACAATGTTCACGCGGTACGTAGCGCGAATCACGTACTTTTTCCATTTTTGGGATATATCTTGGGCAGTTTTGCCAAAGTTCAGATAACTTGACGGTAACAACAAAGTCAGCTTCTTTGTAATGCGCCATCAGCGCAGGGTCTTTTGAAATGCTCGCAGTGCCTTGCACGCGAAGTCGATTTGGCGCTTCAAAAGAAATAAATAGTAAGCCAACATTCTGATTGGTAGTGATGTTCCCCATAGAGAAAAACATGCCGTTGCCATCGTAGCTTGGGAATATCAAAGTAGTGTCATCAAGCACCTTTACAAAGCCAGCATCGCCGCCTTTGTATGATGTGGTAGGGCGGCCTTGATGGTCGATTGTTGATAAAAAGAACATATTGACGCTAGAGATAAAACCTTTAGCGCCATCATCAAACTCAGTTTTGCAAACAAGCACTTCTACACGGTCAGCCATGCCTCGTGTGCCAAACTCATCTTGCAGCTTACGATGTTGTTCTCCATACAATCTACTCATTTTGCTTCCTCGTTTTAAAATTAGTGCGACGCTTTTTTGTTTTCATGGACAATAATGCTACCACGCCCATCATTACTTATTTCATCATCGTTAATCTTAAAACTATCCAATTGCATCGTGTGGTACTTGTCAAAATAATCTTTTAAATCTTTTTCTACCGCAATATCGAAAGCTGGTTTGGCGGTATGTGTCGCACCCCAAACGACTTTAACCACTTTGCCGTCTTTTACAACCAGTTCGCCATCTTTGAAAACGTAGTCTGGTTTAGCGAACATGGCTTCACGGTCGGTTTGATCAGTGTAGATCGTAATGTCAGCACCTGCGCCAATGCCCAAATGCCCACGGTCGTTTAAGCCAATAAGGTTTGCTGCACCTGCGCGCGTCATAATGGCAATGTCGTACAAGCTGTATTCGCGATCTATCGAAGTTAAGTTGCTCATGGCCTGAGCATCTAAATTCAGTTTGGCAAAAGCTTCATTTCTAAAGGTTTTATCCATTAATAAACGAATTAAATGTGGGTAGCTGGTAAATGGCGCGCCGTTCGGGTGGTCCGTGGTTAAGAAAATACGCCACGGGTCTTCAACCGATAAGAATATTTCCAAACCAATCGCCCATTGCAATGCGTTAACGTAATTTTGGTCTTTGTATCTAAATGGCACTACGCCGCAACCCGCATCACACTCAATATCCATAATCACAGATTTTTTTGGGTTGGCATGTTTTGCATTTAACTGCTGCATCATGTTGTCGCCAGAGGCTGTCACAGTTTGGCCGAATAGAATCTGACCTACATCGGCAGTAATGTGTTTGTTTTTATTTAATGCTTCAGAGATTTGTGCTGCCGCCGATGAAAACTTTTTATCGCCCTCTGTACCATAACTATGAAACTGAATATGGGTGAGGTGCATCGGTACGCCATCAGAGGCGCTCATGGTATCTAAAGTGGTTTGAAAGTTACCTGCTGCGCCTAAGTTGTTGCAATGCACATGCAAAGGTTTGGCAATGCCAAGTTGATGCACAGCAGTGCTTAAGCTTTTTAATATTTCGCGTGGTGTGACTTGGTAATGGCTATTATTTTCGTCTAAGTCTAGCCTGCGTTGGTTAAACTTAAACGCATTGATGCCACCAGGATTGACGACTTTAATGCCAATCGATTGCGTTGCATTGAGTATCCATGCTACATAATCGTTAATCGCCTTTTGGTCTTTCTTAGCCGTAAGCATGCGTAAAAAGTAATCATCATTACCCAGCATGGCATAACCGCCTTTATCTATCATTGGCGTATCAGCCATTTCTAGATGGGTTTGACGCGCATTCACAGGCATGAGCGCAGGCTCAAAAGCGGCGGTGTAACCCATTTCAATATAACGGAAACCTGTATCGGTGGCGCTAGGCGTAGCATTATGGCTACAACTGGGCGTACAAATATGCGCTTCTGGCTCAGTATATTTTTTGGTTTCTTGATACTCAGGTAGCATCATGCGCGCAATATTGACTTTACCGCCACCGATGTGGCTATGCATATCAATCGCGCCTGCCATGACTACTTTGCCTGTTAAATCATAAGTCTGTGTGATTTTTTCAGTAGCGCTAGGCTTAGCAATAATGCGACCATTTTTGATATAAATATCTTGAACTACGCCATCTTTACCTGATGTTGGATCGTAAATTCTGCCATTTTTAAGAAGAGTAATCATGATAGTTTTGCCTCAATTTGGCTGACTATTCTATTCACCACGTCGCTCAGGCTAGGTAATGCAGTATCGCGCAATTTTTTAAGTGGCATGGCAACTGAGCTGTCCATTCTAAACATAGTGCCAACATGGTCAACGCCCGGAATACCCACTGGAATAAACACATCAGGCTGTTTTTCAAACTGCATATCAGGATGGCCTATTACAATCGTTGGCGCTTCACAATCTGGTGGCAAGTAGGCATTAAAGGTGCTGACCCACAATAATGCATCGCAATTAGCTATTTGGCGTTTAGTTGAGAAATGATAAGCGTCATATTCAGGATGACCATTGACGAAGCGATTTCTAGTAGGATAGCCCGATAGCCAAGTACTGGTATTGTTAACGCTAGAGTCGCCATCACCAGAGTTAAGCGGCAAGCCCGCTACGCGATTGGTTTCATTGAGTTTAGAAATCAGTTGGGTAATACTTTGCACTGTGAGTTCAGCTTGTGGAAACTTTAAAGCGCTAGCCGACCAAACCACCACGCCATATTGTGCGGCTTTTAACTTTTCTAAAACCAATTTAAGTGAAGCGATTGTTACGCCACCAATCATTTCATTATCAGGTTTTTTATTCAGTGGATTTTTAGCATTCATGAGTGCATTCAATGCATTCATGGTTTCAGGTAGCTTTACAGCTTCTTCTGCAAGACCTAAATACATCACTTCAGGCTTAGGTTTGGTGAATAAGGTGTCGGAGTTCAGCACTAATTTCTCAAAAAAGCGTGGGTAGCTACTGACAATATCTGTACCTATGGCCAAAATCACATCGGCACGATTTTTAATCTCAGTCAGCGTTGTTGTTTGCCAACCACTATTTTGCATGGCTAAAGTGTTGCGCACAGTGCCTTCAGAATGCATATGGTCAAGCGTGGCGCTAGTTTTTTCTGCCAAGCGCATGATTGCACGCATACCTTGCACTTCAGTGCCCAAGCCAGCAAACAACGGGTGATTTGCCTTGCTTAGTATATTAGCTGCGGCCTGAATTGCACTGGTTACATCGGTAGGTTTGCCAGCCACGCTAGCGCTAGTGTGGTTGTTAGCAAAAGCTTTTTCAAAAAAGCTAATGCCTTTAACGCAAGCATTTTTAATGCTTAAAGGCGAGCTTGAATTGAGCACCAAATCATCACACAGCAAACCACAAGCTGGGCAGCAATGCGTTATTGGTAAAGTTGTATTGATTGAAGGTTTCATTAATCATTATGATGCCACATTGTTACAAAATTGAAACAAAAATTAAGCATATAAATCCAATTTTGTTTTTAAAGTAATTAAGTCTCTGTTTGTGAATTGATTGCGGTGAGTTTTACGCACTCTGTCATCCCGACATACATCGAAATGCTTGTAATGGCGAACATTGGTCGTTTTTACGCGACTGTTTCCAGTAGCCCGCGTAGGGCGCACTCACTTGCAGTGCGCCGTATGTCCCAACTCTTCAATCTTCATATAACAACTCCTTTTCCATACCACCGCCCCAATCTTCCGGGTAAATTCCTCGTTCAACTAATTTATGAAACGTGGAATAAGGTCAATCTTTAACCCGTTGTACTAAACCATGCTTCACAGGGTTAATGTGCACGTAATCCATGTGGGCGCGATAGTCAGCTTCATCTCGGATTAAGTGCTCCCAATATCGCCGTTGCCATATGCCGCGTTCTCGTCTTTGTTTACGTATCTCGCTTCGGTATTCGTCTTTGTTTATGTCTCTTGAAAATAGCATTTTGATTAAGCGCCATCTCGTTGCAAAATCACTATCACCGTCTGGTAGTTCAATTACACAATGCATGTGTTCAGGCAATACCACCCATGCATGAATCGTAAATGGATGTGTTCTCTTAACCTTAACAATCACTTCGCGCAATAAATCTATGTTGCGAACCAATAAGTGATTGTTTTTGCGTTGCAAACAATTCACAGTAAAGAAATAAGTACCTCCTTTATGCCATGCGCGACGATAATCCATGTGATTTATTGAAGGCTTTCTTTCATGCGGCGTACCGCAAGCGGGTACGCCCTACGCGGGCTCAGATCACTGTCGAAACTTGCATTATTGTAGATTAGACCAACATTTGGATTCCAGAATATTGTTCTTGCAGCAAAGTTCATACCAGGACCGCCTGAGACAGGGTTGAAATCTATTGTGACTGGCCCTGCATTCAACATCGTTTGCAGCTCATTAGCAGCAAGAGGACTACCTTGTAAATAAATTAAAGCTTGATTAGACTTAGCAAGGTCTGCTGCAGATGGTGTACCTGTATAACTAAAATTAGCTGAAGTAATTGTCATTTAATATATTCCTTGAGATAGGTTAGACACAATTTATTTGTATTTCGAAGTTTCTTTTTCACAGCTCTCTACCATCGACTTCCATCCATGAATCACCAATTTTTCATCCGCTGCCCAACGGAATAAAGAGTCAATTAACGAGTTAGATGCCACTACGTATTGCCTCTTAACTTTACGTGTTTGTATGAATTCGTTATCTCCAATAATACTTTCGTGTATTTTTTCTAACGAGATGATTGATATTTGAATTTCGTTTTTTGAAGGAGCGAACAAAAATTTTGTCTCGGTACCATCTGGAAAAGATAAATAAATACCTGAGCTTGAAGTTAGTTTTTTATAATTACTTTCATCTATATCTCTAATACTTGCATTTTCCAGAACTTTAATAAGGTTACCAATACTAATTGGATTGGGTGTGCTGAATGAGCAACCAAATTGCTTAAACTCATTTTCATCCATAGGATTTAAACTCCAATCCAGAGGAATCATAACAATTGTTGCAATTTTTGCTGTTCGTAAATTTGCAAAGTCGACATTCCCAGCGTGAGCACTTAGACTTGTCGGTGTTAACAGCGCACCACAAATAAAAATTATATTTAGACCTAGCCAGCTCGTTAATTGTTGTGTCAATTTCATACTTCTGCCTTTTCTGAATTATTGTTTTGTAGGTTATTTTGAGTTGCTGTCGCTTGCTGCTGTTCACTACTTGTGCTCTTATCTTTCCCCAATATCACCGCCTCATCCACCTGCAAGCCTTTGGGCAATTGATGGGTAATAAATAGGATGGTGACCTTGCCTTTGAGCTTATTTACCGTCTGTGCAAAGTGTTCTGTGGTTTGTTGGTCAAGGTTACTCACAGCTTCATCAAATATCAGCACTTTAGGTTGTTTGAGCAAAGCTCTGGCAATGGCAATGGCAATGGCAATGCGTTGCTTTTGCCCACCACTTAAACCAGTGCCATGTTCACCTACAGTGGTTTGATAACCTTTCGGCAGTTTCTCTATGGTTTGATGGATTTCTGCCAGTTGGCAAGCTTGGATAATTTGTTCAAAACTGGCATGTGGATTAGCGAGAATCAGGTTGTCATAGATGGTGCCTGAGAAGATAACGGTTTTCCTGCGGCACTACACCAAAGTGATTTCTCAGTTCATTGGCAGCAAGGTAACAAATATCTTGGCCATTGAGCTTGATATTGCCTTCTTGCGGTTGGTAAAAGCCTAGTAAGAGTTTAGCTAATGTACTTTTACCGCAGCCACTGGGTCCCATGACGACCACACAATGTCCAGCCTGAATATTGAAGGTGAGGTTCTGATACAACCAAGGATGCTCATCTGAGTATTTAAAGCCTAGGCTATCAACAGTGATGTTAATGGTTTGATTGGTATTGGCTCTAGTAGGAATCAGCGTCATCGGTTCTGCTGGTGCATTCATCACATCACCAAGGCGCTTCACTGCAATATCTGCCTGTTGGAACTCTTGCCATAAACCAACCAGTCTGAGTACTGGACCAGATAATCGACCTGAGAACATCTGAAAAGCGACCAACATACCAATAGTGAAGTTAGTGTTATGCATGACTAACCATGCACCTACACAGAGAATAGCCAGTGTTTGTAATTGGTCCAGTGTATTAGCTGCGGTATTGTAGGTAATAGACAGTTTACGACTATCAAAGCTGGCATTGAGGTAAGTGCTTAAGTAATTGCCAAAGGTTTGTTTAAGCTGTGGTTCCATTTGTAGAGATTTGACGGTTTCCATGCCTGAGACATATTCAGTGAGGAAAGCTTGATTGCGAGCGCCTAACATAAACTGATGATTGAGCTTGGCACGGATGATAGGGGTAACGATAAAGCTGATTATGGCAATCAGGGCTAAGCCTGCGACTGAGATCAGTGTGAGTTGCCAGCTATACCAGAACATGATGGCGTGAAAAAACAATCAGGAATTTTTTATTAAAAGTATTCATTCGTTCATTTATTTTTTACTATTCATTACATATATTTTTAATTTAAGTATATTACATAAAGGCAACAAGTGTTTAAGTGACACCAGCTTAAGGTATTGCCCATTACTTATAACTAAATTTACTTAAAGATAATTTGAATGATGAAAATGGTGGTTTATTTTAAGTGCCAAAAATGGTAAATTGTCGTTCTTTTCAATAAGTTAATTTAATGGAGTTGTTATGGCTGTTCAACGCACGCTTTCTATCATCAAACCTGATGCAGTGGCAAAAAATGTAATCGGTAAAATTCTTACGCGTTTTGAAAACGCAGGTTTAAAAATTGTTGAAGCTAAAATGGCACAATTGACTAAAGCTGAGGCTGAAGGTTTCTACGCTGTTCACGCTGCGCGTCCTTTCTTTGCTGATTTAGTCAAATTCATGATTTCAGGTCCAGTGATGATTCAAGCACTTGAAGGCGAAAACGCTGTTCAAGTTAACCGTGATTTAATGGGCGCTACTAACCCAAAAGAAGCGGCTGCAGGTACTATTCGTGCTGACTTCGCTGAAAGCATTGATGCTAACGCAGTTCACGGTTCAGATTCAGCGGAAAATGCTGCTATCGAAATCGCTTATTTTTTCGGTAAATAATAAATAATTCGATCTTCGTCATTATGCTGCGTTGCGAATAAAAAATAATTTCCTTACATACTTCATGTATGCCGCGTCATTATTTTTTATTCACGCCTTGCCTAATTTAGAAGCTTGAATTATTTGGATGTAAAAAGGTAAAAACAATTTTGGTTAATTTGCTCAATTTCAATCAGCCACAACTGGCACAATGGTTCGCAGAACAAGGCGAGAAGCCTTTTCGTGCCAAGCAGTTAATGCGTTGGATGCATCATTTTGGTGTGCATGATTTTGAGCAGATGACTGATATTGCCAAAGTATTACGTGAGAAGTTGGTTGTAGAAGCCGAAATCACTTTGCCAAACGTGCAATTAGAACAAGTATCTAATGACGGTACGCGTAAGTGGTTGATTGGTACTGACACAGCCAATAGCATTGAGACCGTGTTTATCCCTGAGGATGATCGCGGTACTTTGTGTATTTCCAGTCAAGTGGGTTGTGCGCTGGAGTGCACGTTTTGTAGTACAGGCCGTCAAGGCTTTAACCGAAATTTAAGTGTTTCAGAGATTATTGGTCAGCTTGCAATTGCTAACCAGTCACTGAGGCAAGAAAGTGGATACGATTTGCTTTCAGCAAATGATCGTATCATCAGTAACGTAGTGATGATGGGCATGGGCGAGCCACTTGCCAATTACGATAACGTAGTCACAGCTATGCAAATCATGTTGGACGATAATGCGTATGGCTTAAGTCGCCGCCGCGTCACGCTGTCAACTAGCGGCATGGTGCCAGCCATGGATAGATTAAAAGAAGATTGCCCTGTGGCATTGGCTGTTTCATTGCATGCGCCTAACGATGCGTTACGCGATGTGATTGTGCCTATTAATAAAAAGTACCCTCTTAAAGAGCTCATGGCTGCATGTAATCGCTATTTAGAAAAAGCACCGCGCGATTTCGTGACCTTTGAATACGTGATGTTGGATGGCGTGAATGATACGGTTGAACATGCGCATCAGTTGCTAGATTTGGTGAGAAATGTATCTTGTAAATTCAATCTAATTCCATTCAATCCATTCCCAAATAGCGGGTATGACACTTCTAAAGCTAGCCATATTCGTGTTTTCCGTGATATTTTGATGCAAGCAGGCTATGTAGTAACCGTACGTAAAACGCGCGGTGAGGATATCGACGCAGCTTGTGGTCAGTTAGCAGGCAAAGTATTAGATAAAACTAAACGCACGGCAAACAGAATTCCAATTGAAGTTGTTGAATGAGATCACAAATGAAATTAAGTGCTTTGAAGTTATTGCTTACGGTGTTGGCAGTTGGTTTGTTTGGCGCGGGTTGTGCAAATCAGCAGCAACAAGAAAAAGACACTGAAAATACAAAATCTCGTGCACGTGCTCATACTGATTTGGGTGCAGTTTATTTTCAGCAAAAACAATTGGAAATTGCCTTAGAAGAGTTTAATACTGCGGTCAAAATCGACCCCAGTTTTTCCTCAGCATATAACGGCTTGGGTTTAGTGAATGCCGAGCTTGGTAAAGATGATGTTGCCGATGCAAACTTCAGAAAATCAATTCAGTTAGAACCGTTAAACTCCGAAGCACATAATAACTATGGCAGTTTTCTGTGTGCCAGAAATAGAGTGGATGAGTCGATTACTGAGTTTCTAGCTGCGCTTAAAAATCCTCTATATGCCACACCAGCGATGGCTTATACTAATGCGGCCATTTGTTCTATACGCAAAAAAAATATGGCAGGAGCTGAAAGTTACTTGCAACAAGCTTTGCAAATTGAGCCACTTTCACAGGTTGCTGCCTATCAACTTGCATCATTACAATTTAAACGTAATGATGCAATGGCCGCTAGGAAAACTTTACAAAATGCGATGCTAAGTCGACCAGGCCCAGAAGTTTTGTGGTTAGGAATTCAGGTCGAGCGTGTACTTGGCGGGAAAGATGCTGAAGCGAGTTATGCTTTGCAACTAAGGCGACAGTATCCAGATTCTGAGCAAGCTAAGTTGCTAGAAAGTGGGAAGTAATAATGGCTGATGAAGTTGGAGTTAATATTGCTGAGGCAGAAATAATCGGTTTTGCGCCACTAGGCGAGGTGTTTTCTGACGCTAGGAACGCCAAAAAACTAGCATTAAAAGACGTATCTAATAATTTACGTTTAAGCATTAAGCAGATAGATGCTTTAGAAAATAACGATTTTTCTAGTTTGCCTCCAGCAGTAATTACGCGCGGCTTCATACGTAATTATGCGCGTTTTCTGGAGTTAGATGCTGAGCCTTTGTTAGCTAGCTATCGTGCACGTATGCCAGATGCTTCGCCCAGCACCTTAAGTGTAAAAACCTCTATGAACCAAGTTATGCCAGGTAAAGACGGTTCTTCTTTATCTAAATATATATTGCTAGGTGGTTTAGTTTTACTTGCCGTTGCTGCTTGGTTTTACTACATCAACTATATGCAGAAATCAGTACAGCGCGCGACAGAAGGCGTTGCTAGCATAGTAGAAACAGCAGCCCCGGAGGTTGCTACATTGCCAGAAGTGGCTTTACCTGCAGCTGAACGTTTAGCGCAAGCTGATGCCGAAGCTGCTGTGAATGTGCCAGCAGCAACTGTTGGTGATATTAAAGAATTGCCTAATCAAGCTACGCCAAGTGCCACATCAGCGTCACCTAAAGTTGAGCAAGCACATCAGGCACCAGCAAATGCCTCAGCGGTTACTACGCAAAATCTTCAGCTGCCAAAAGAAACGACTGTAGATTTCAATACATTAAAAGAAAATGCCGCAAAAACATCACCAGCTGCAGCAAGTGCAAAAGCTATCTCTAGCGAGGTTAAATTGCCAGAACTAGCTAAGAGCGGTCTAAAACCAGACAGCTCAATTGCTGCAAATAAAGGCGTGAGTATTGCAGTAACAGAGCAAACTTGGGTACGCGTCACTGATAAGACTGGCGCGGTGGTTTATGAAAAAATGTTACAGCCTAATAGCGAGGATGGCTTTAACGGCTTACCGCCTTTTAAAGTGTTGATTGGCAATGCGAAAGCAACCAAGCTCACATTTTTAGGTCAGAATATTGATTTGAGCGATAAAACTAAAAACAATGTTGCTCGACTAACTCTGGAGTAATCATTGAGTCTTTCTTTACTTAAACCAGCACGTAACACTCTACAAGTCATGATTGGTCATGTGCCTGTGGGTGGCGGTTTGGCTGGAACTATTGCAGCCCCTGTTGTTGTGCAAAGCATGACCAATACCGATACAGCCGATGCGCAAGCAACCATAAATCAAGTATTTGAGCTATGGCAAGCGGGCAGTGAAGTCGTTCGAATTACTGTTAATTCGCCAGAAGCTGCTGCGCAAGTTGGCAATATTCGTCGTGGTTTAGACGCATTAGGCTGCAATGTGCCACTAGTCGGAGACTTTCATTACAACGGGCATAAATTACTCGCGGCTTACCCTGATTGCGCTGAATCATTAGCTAAATATCGCATCAACCCAGGTAATGTGGGTAAAGGCTCTAAGCGTGATGAGCAGTTTGCCTCTATGATAGAAGCGGCAGTACATTATAAAAAAGCGGTGCGAATTGGCGTCAATTGGGGCAGTTTAGACCAAGCTAAAATGGCACAAATGATGGACGATAACGCCAAGTTGGCTGAACCGTTATCTTCAGAAGCTTTGATGCGCGAGGCATTGATACAATCAGCACTTGAAAGCGCCGCACAAGCCGTCGAATTAGGTTTATCGCCTAATCAAATCATCATTTCTTGCAAAGTGAGTAATGTGCAAGATCTAGTGAAAGTATATGCAGAACTAGCAACGCGCAGCGATTACCCTTTACACTTGGGTTTGACTGAAGCGGGCATGGGTTCAAAAGGTATTGTCGCATCAACCGCAGCACTAGCCTTGCTTTTGCAGCAAGGTATAGGCAATACCATCCGCGTATCACTCACACCAGAGCCTAACGAATCTCGTACAAAAGAAGTCATCGTCGCCCAAGAGATTTTGCAAACCATGGGCATACGCTCGTTCACGCCATTAGTCACAGCTTGCCCAGGCTGTGGTCGCACGACTTCAACCTATTTCCAAGAGCTAGCCATGCAAATTCAAGGCTACTTGCGTAATCAAATGCCAGTCTGGCGCGGCTTATATGCTGGAGTTGAGAACATGAGTGTGGCTGTGATGGGCTGTGTGGTGAATGGCCCAGGTGAGTCAAAACTTGCGAACATCGGCATTAGTTTGCCCGGCACAGGTGAAACGCCGGTTGCACCTGTATTTGTTGATGGCGAAAAAACCGTCACACTCAAAGGCGATAACATTGCACAAGAGTTTCAAGCCATTGTGGAAGATTATGTACAAACGCATTACGCTGAAGGTGGCAAGCTACACTCCAATCTGCCTCAAGTAAAATCCACACAAAAAACAATACCTATTCAGGCTATTAACTAAATAGCTACCCACTTAAAAAGTCATTGAAGCAACGAACTATGGTTGATCATTCAACAAAAAACATGCAAACAAAAGCTAAAGCAACAAAATTCCAAAGTATTAAAGGTTTTTACGACATTTTGCCTGAAGCGACGCCGTTGTGGTTTAAGCTCGAGGACACAGCTCGCCGCGTATTAGGGCAGTATGGCTATAAAAATATTCGTATGCCTTTGGTGGAATCTACCGATTTATTTGTGCGTTCTGTAGGTGAGCATACGGATATTGTCGAAAAAGAAATGTACGCTTGGGAAGACGCACTTAATGGCGATAAGTTGACATTGCGTCCAGAAGGCACGGCTGGCTGCGTACGTGCAGTTGTGGAAAGTAATTTGACCTATAACGGTCCTGTTAGGCTTTGGTATAGCGGTGCAATGTTCAGGCATGAGAATGTACAAAAAGGCCGTCAGCGCCAGTTTCATCAGATTGGTGTGGAAGCTTTTGGATTTGATAGTCCGCAAGTAGATGCTGAGCAAATTGTATTGTTAGCAAGACTTTGGCGCGAGTTAGGCATTGCCGACGTTGAGTTGCAAATTAATAGCATAGGTGATGCGCATGAGCGCCTTGAGTACCGCAAAGTACTCATTGCCTATTTTGAGCAGCATGCTGATTTGCTGGATGAAGACGCAAAACGTCGCCTACATACGAACCCTTTACGCATTTTAGATACCAAAAATCCACGCATGCAAGCGATGTGTGAAGCGGCGCCAAAATTAATTGATTCTTTAGGCGATGAAACCCGCGCACATTTTGATGGTCTGTGTAAGTTGTTAGATGCAGCTGGCGTGGCTTATATAGTGAATGCGCGATTAGTGCGCGGTTTAGATTATTACAATCGCACCGTATTTGAATGGGTGACAACTAAGTTAGGCGCACAAGGCACGATTGCTGGCGGTGGCCGTTATGATGCCTTAGTTGAGAGGCTAGGCGGCGATGCAACGCCTGCATGTGGCTTTGGTATTGGTTTAGAGCGCGTATTTTTGTTAATGCAAGAATATGGCGTTACAGCAGATGATGCGCCAGACGTGTATTTGGTCAATGTAGGCGAGCAAGCAGAACAGGTCGCATTTAGTATTGCTGAACAATTACGTAATGCTAGTATTCAAGTGATATTGCATGCAGGAGGTGGTAGTTTTAAATCACAAATGAAAAAAGCAGACCGAAGCCAAGCTAAGTTTGCATTAATCATTGGTGATGACGAAGTTGCGAACAAGCAAGTCACACTAAAACCTATGTTAGCGTCAGTTAAAGGTGAGCAGCAGCAATGTAGTATCGAACAAGTCATTGAGTATTTAACCACTGCGCTTGATTAGGTGCTGCAATGACAAGTGCTTTGATAAAGCTATAGATAACCCCATAGATATTCAACGTTGAGCGAAAAAATGACCGCTGAAATGAATGAAGCTAGACCCTTATTGCAGTTGCAGCATGTGAGCATTTCACCCAAAAAAACGCCATCGCGTTTATTGGTTAATGATGTCAGTTTTAGCATCGCTGCGGGAAAAACAACTTGTGTCGTGGGTGAATCTGGTAGCGGCAAAAGCTTAACGGCTTTGTCCGTGATGGGTTTACTGTCTAAACAATTGCAATTAACTTCTGGCAAAGTCATATTTAACGATGGCTTATTAAATGACAAAAAGTCAGCCGAGCAAGATTTAACATTGCTTGATGAAGCAAGTTTAAGAAAAATTCGAGGCGCAAAAATCGCCATGATCTTTCAAGAGCCAATGACTTCGTTGAATCCAGTACTCACGGTAGGCTACCAAATTGGTGAGAGCTTAACGACGCATTTGGGCTTAAAGGGCGATGTTTTAAAAACTAAAATTGCTAGTCTGTTGGAAATGGTTGGTATACCGCCAAGCCGTGCCAATAGTTATCCTGATGAACTGTCAGGTGGTCAGCGCCAGCGTGTGATGATTGCCATGAGTATTGCTTGCGAACCACGCTTGTTGATAGCTGATGAGCCAACTACCGCGCTAGATGTCACGGTGCAAGCGCAGATACTTAAATTGCTGGATGAGCTTAAAACACGCATGAATATGGGGATGCTGTTTATTACTCATGATTTTGGTGTGGTAGCGGATATTGCGGATAATGTGGTGGTAATGTTTAGAGGCGAGATTGTTGAATCTGGTACTAAAGATGAGGTGTTAGGTAATCCACAGCATCCATATACCAAAGCGCTGCTAGATTGCGTACCGGATGCTGAGGGTAAGAAACCGCTTAAGCCTATAGATTATGCGTGGCTAAAAAATACTGAGTTGAAAGAATCAGGGTTAAACGAGGGTAAAGCCGCATGAGTAATATCATTTTACAAGCTAATCACCTAGTGAAAACCTATACGCAGCGTAGCGGCAAGTTTGGCTTTGGTACAACCTTGGTAAGAGCCCTAGATGATGTAAGCGTCAGCTTAACTGAGGGTAAAACGCTGGCGGTTGTAGGTGAATCTGGTAGTGGTAAATCCACGTTGGCACGTTGTCTGTTACAATTGCAACCCTTAGATAGCGGTGAAGTACTTTTTGCTGGTCAGGATTTGGCAAAATTAAGCGGCAGCGATTTGCGAGCTGTACGTAAAAACCTGCAAATGGTGTTTCAAGATCCATTTGCCTCGCTGAACCCGCGCATGCGTGTGGGTGAAATTGTAGGTGAAGGTTTACTGATTCATCAGCTTGGTAACGCCAGTGAGCAGCAAAAAAAAGTCATTGCGATGCTAAAGCGCGTAGGCTTAACTGAAGCAGATATGCAAAAATATCCGCATGAGTTTTCTGGCGGACAAAGGCAGCGTGTAGGCATTGCGCGAGCCTTGGTATTGCAGCCTAAAGTAGTGGTGTGCGATGAGCCAGTCTCTGCATTGGATGTGTCAATACAAGCGCAGATTTTGCTGTTACTTAAAGAATTGCAAGCCGAAATGGCATTGAGCTATGTGTTTATCAGCCATGATTTGCGCGTAGTGCGCCACATCGCTGATGATATTGTCGTGATGAACGGCGGTAAAGTGGTAGAGCAGGGTAAAGTTGAAGATATTTATCAACATCCTCAACATGAATACACGCAGAATCTGTTGGCTGCCATTCCTGGCAAAAAAGCAGTCAATGCATAAAGTTTTATTAAATTAATTGGTTTTAGAGAATATTAGGAAAAAGTAATGGCATACGATTTAGAAGAGCAAGAACAGATTGATGAACTAAAAGCCTGGTGGAAACAAAATGGCAAGATGATTAGTACGCTAGTCATTGGCGTGTTAGTTGCTTATTCTGCTTATCAGGGTTGGCATTATTTCCAAAGTAAACAGGCCGTTGAAGCGTCAACAGAGTATCAGGAACTCACAATTACTGATGAAAAAGACTTGAAGTCTATACAGGCTAAATCTGCCGTATTGATGGATAAGTTTGCTGGAACGCCATACGCAGGACGTGCAGCACTATTTGCTGCTAAAGCCAATTACCAAGCAAATGATGCTAAAAGCGCAAAAGCACAATTAGATTGGGCGATTAAAAATGCAAAAGAAACGTCAGTAAGCGCATTAGCTAGCTTGCAATTAGCGAACATTTTGGCTGAAGAAAAAGATTTTGAAGGTGCTTTAAAGCTATTAAATGCGCCGCATGATGCAGGATTTGATGGTTTGTTTGCTGACCTCAAAGGCGATGTTTTAGTGAGTTTAGGTAAAAGCGCAGAGGCTAAAACAGCTTATCAAGAAGCGCTAGCTAAATTAGATCAACATGGTAAATTCCGTGCGCTTACCCAGCAAAAACTGGAAGCGCTAGGTTAAATTTAGCCTAAATATTTAAAGATTTGTTCTTAAATAAATCGACGCAAATAATAAGCTGGAGCATTGTATTGTCTTTACATCAATTTAAAAAAACATCATTAAACCTACTGGCTGTTTCAAGCCTGTTGTTGGTGACTGCATGCAGCACGATCTCAGACCTTAAAACGGATGTAACTGACAGGATTTTTGGTCGAGAAGCAGCTGATGCACCTGATCCTTTAGTCGAGATTAAACAAACAGCCACCACTCAACTTATATGGCAAGCTAAAGTAGGTCCAGCAGAGGACTTTGAGTTTTCACCTGTGCTTGAGGCTGGTTATGCCTATGCGGCTAGTGCAAATGGTGAAGTTGTTAAATTGGATGCTACAAACGGCAAACAGGTTTGGCGTGTAAACGCTGGTGAAAAACTATCAGGCGGCGTGGGTGTTGGCGGTAGTTTAGTCTTAGTGGGTACGCAAAAAGGTGTGGTTTATGCTTACGATATTGAAGGTAAACTGCAGTGGAAGTCTAAACTTAGCAGTGAAATATTAAGTGCGCCAAAGTATTTTGATGGCATTGTGATTGCTCGCACGGGTGATAGTCGTATTTATGGCATTAATGCGAATGATGGCAGCCGTAAATGGGTTTATGACCGTACGAGCCCAGCACTTACCTTGCGCAGCAGTGCGGGCGTGGTGGTAGATGGTGGTGCGGTGTATGCAGGTTTTGGTGGTGGAAAGCTGATAGCAATACGTGCCGATAATGGAAAAATGTTGTGGGAAGCTTCTGTCGCTCAGCCTAAAGGGGTTACAGAGATTGAACGTATTGCTGATATTACAAGCTTACCGTTTGTTGATGGACCATTAGTGTATGCCGTAGCCTACCAAGGCAGAATTGCAGCGGTTGATAGACTAACAGGTAGAGTAGTTTGGAACCGAGATATTTCCAGCTTATCTGGGATTAGCGTAGAAGACGGCCGTATTTTTGTTTCACATGCATTGGGTTCAGTGTATTCGCTTGATTACACTACAGGTAAGACTTTTTGGCGCCAAGCAGCGCTTAAAAATCGCCAGCTATCAGCGCCAGTACCTTTAGGAAGTTTAATAGCAGTGGGCGATGTAGAAGGGTATGTTCACTTCTTAAGCCGTGATGATGGCGCGCTCGCTTCAAGAGCTAAGACTAGCAATAGTCCTATTATGCCAATGATGGCAGCAATCAACAGCACTACCGTGTTAGCACAAACACGTGACGGCGGCATTTATGCAATTCAGGTTAAATGATCGCAGTAAAAAAGCCTTAGCCAACGCGCTATCTGGCTCAAGTAATTATTAGAAGGCTCGTATGTTACCTACCGTTGTTTTGGTTGGTCGACCCAATGTCGGCAAATCCACTTTATTTAATCGACTGACTAAAAGTCGTGATGCACTAGTCGCAGACTTACCTGGGCTTACGCGCGACCGTCACTATGGTCGCGGCATAGGCGCGAGCCAGCCATACTTAGTAGTAGACACTGGTGGTTTCGAGCCAAATACAGATAGTGGCATTCTGAAAGCCATGGCGGTTCAAACACTCTTGGCAATTGATGAAGCTGATGTGATTATCTTTTTGGTGGATGGTCGTCAAGGCGCAACGCCGCAAGACATGGAGATTGCCAACCGTTTACGCAGAAGTAAATGTCCAGTATTGCTCGCAGTCAATAAAACTGAGGGCATGAACAAAGCGGTTGTTAGCGCGGAGTTCCACGAGTTAGGCTTGGGTGATCCATTGTCAATTTCATCTGCGCATGGCGAAGGTGTAAAAGATATTATCGACTTGGCGCTTGAAAGTTTTCATGAAGATGAGGAAGAGCCAGAGTTAGACCAAACAGGCGACAGAATTCCTAAGGTTGCCATTGTAGGGCGCCCTAACGTGGGTAAGTCTACACTTGTCAATGCCTTGCTTGGTGAAGAGCGTGTGATTGCGTTTGATGAGCCTGGTACAACGCGAGATTCTATCTCGATCGATTTAGAAAAAAATGGTAAACATTACACGCTGATAGACACAGCTGGCGTGCGTAAGCGTGGCCGCGTGCTTGAAGCGATTGAAAAATTCTCAGTTATTAAAACCATACAGTCTATTGAAGAAGCCAATGTGGTGATTTTGGTAGTGGATGCGCAAGAAGGTATCACTGAGCAAGATGCGCACGTTGCTGCTTATATCCTAGATGCAGGTCGTGCGCTGGTTGTGGCTATCAATAAATGGGATGGCTTGAAAGAAGAGGAGCGGGATTGGGTTAAACGTGAAATTGACCGTAAATTAATGTTTTTAGACTTTGCTGAGTTTCATTATATTTCTGCATTGCGCAAAAAAGGTCTGCCAGAACTATTTAAATCAGTTGATATTGCCTTTAAAGCGGCGTTTGCTAAACTTGCTACGCCTCAGCTTACACGTGTGCTAATCGACGCGCTACAGCAGCACCAACCGCCGATTAGTAAGGGCATTAGACCTAAGTTGCGCTATGCGCATCAAGGCGGTAGCAATCCACCGATTGTGGTGATTCATGGTAATCATGTGGATGGCGTTAAAGATGCCTATACAAGATTCTTGGAAAAGACTTTCCGCAGAACCTTCCAGCTATCAGGCACACCCTTACGTGTGCAATATAAGCAGGGTGCAAACCCATTTGCTGAAGATGAAGATAAACGTAAGCCTGGTGAGGGTATTGTGAGTATGCGTCGCCGTAAAACAGCTCATCGTGCTGAACTAAAAGCGAAAAAAGAAGTAGAAGATAAAGATAGAAGTGCCAAGAAACGATAGTACCGTACATTAAGATTCAGCTTCATAGTATCAATACTGCTGGTACTAAAAATGCGAACCATTCGCAGTTCTGCAAGCAATTTTAATTTGCGATACACTGTCTCCTGTAGAGCTTACGAACAAAATTTTTACTAGATTCAGGAGAATAAAATGGCCGCAGATCACGATGTTTCAACCCCAGTCACCCAAGCATTAAACACAATTTTAGAGTTAGAGCTCGCTGGCGTTGTGCGCTATACGCACTATGCCTTAATGGTATTTGGCTATAACCGCATTCCTATTGTTTCTTGGTTACGTAGTCAAGCAGCAGAGTCGCTAGGTCACGCAGATAAGGCTGGTGAGTTAATTACTCATTTAGGTGCTCACCCATCGCTTTCTATAGGGCCGCTACTTGAAACTCATAACCATGATATTGGTGATATTCTGCGTGAGTCGCTGGCGCATGAAACCGTCGCACTCAATGCTTATAAAGCTTTGTTGAAATTGGTTGAAGGTGACTCAGTGATGCTAGAAGAGTATGCACGCGAAATGATTTATCAAGAAGAGTTACATCTGGGTGAAGTCGATAAAATGTTAAGAAAACCAGGCGAAATTGCTAAATTTCAAAGTTAATTTTAAGTAAATATTAACTATGCCTCAAAGGTTGGGGTGATTTTCTAAAGATTTGTTCTCAACTGGAAGTTCATAAGGGTCTGCTACATATGCAGGCCCTTTCATTACAATCACCACTACGCAGCCAATCGCTACAGTGCTTATAAAAAACCAAAGGCTAAATAGCACGCCTAGGCACTGATAAATGATTTTTAGTTGTTCTGCGTTTAACGCGACATTGGAAAAATATAGTTTTAATATAATTGCACATGGAATAAACGCGCTTATTAAAAATATTCGCGGTATTTTTTTAAGTAAAACCCACTCTAAGCCGGAAGGTGATTGAGTGAATCCAGGTAGTTTATTAAAATACCCCATTCTAGTTGGGTGCAAATATCCTAAAAACGTTCAATTAGATCACTATTTTTTGTAGAGACTTTCCCAAAACTTCCACCAAATGCGTTCGTCAGCAGGCGCGCCATTGCCTAGTAGTGCACTATTTGGGTAGTTTGTTTCTAAAATGCGCACAGTATCCTTTTTAAGGTCATCTAGGCCCATTAAATCGTAGGCGCTAATCATAGTGACCAATGCTTGTTCAACGCCAGGCGTTTGTGGATAGTATTCCAGCACGTATTTACAACGATTAATAGCGGCTAAGTAAGCTTGGCGTTTCATGTAGTAATTAGCTACATCTAGTTCGTGGTCAGATAAGCTATTTGCCAAATAAACCATGCGCTGCGTTGCATCTTTTGCATATTTGCTGTTTGGGTAACGTGTGACTAAATCTTTAAAGGTCACAAAAGAGTCTCGTAGTGAGCGTGGGTCACGATCACTAATTTCTTGTTTTGTTAGTTTTTCAATGACGCCACGTTCGTTAAACACGGCTAAGCCTTTTAGATAATAGGCGTAATCAACGTTAGGGTGATTGGGGTGTAGTTTAATAAAACGGTCGGCTGCTGCAACACATAAAACAGGGTCTTGTTTTTTGAAGTGGGCATAGGCAGTTTCAAGCTGGGCTTGAGCTGCAAAGCGTCCATTAGGATAACGAGATTCTAGCTTACCAAAATAGACAATGGCTTTATCATAGTCTTTGTCACGCATTTTTTCTGAACCCATTTGATAAATGCGCTCCGCTGTTAAGCCTTTGGTATCATCCAATTCTGTAGGTGCACCAAATATAGCGCAACCATTCATTAACAAGGCGAACATTAAAATTAAGATATACTTCATGCCGAAACCTACTTTAAGAAATTAGTAATAATTATAACCGATGACAGACGCTACTCCACAACCACTTAATAATACTCTTACGTTGACTATTTCAAATGATTTAGGCGGGTTACGCTTAGATGTTGCATTGCAACGCATGTTGCCCGAACACTCACGTTCACGCTTACAAGCTTGGATTAAAGAAGGCTTAGTCACTGTAGACAAATTGCCTAGTACTTCCAAAACCAAGGTGTGGGGGGGCGAACAGATTGTTGTGCAGGTACAAGCCAAGCCAGAAAACTACGCTTATGTCGCAGAAGATATTCCGCTGGATATTGTATTCGAAGATGACCATATCATCATCATCAACAAGCCAGCAGGTATGGTGGTGCATCCTGCTGCGGGTAATTGGGGCGGTACGCTGCTCAATGCCTTGCTATTTCACGCGCCAGAATTAAAAGATGTGCCGCGTGCGGGTATTGTTCACAGGCTAGATAAAGACACTAGCGGCATATTAGTGGTGGCAAAAACTTTAGCAGCACAAACTAATTTGGTACGTCAATTACAAGCAAGAACCGTTAAACGTGAATATCGCGCGATTGTATGGGGGCAACTGTGGCGTAATGGTGTGGTAGACCAAGCGATCGGTCGTGACCCACGCTCACGTACCAAAATGGCGCTTAACCGTATGGGTAAACCAGCCATAACGCGATATGAAATATTGGAGCGTTTTTCAGTACAAACCTATTTGCGTTGCAATCTGGAAACAGGACGCACCCATCAAATTCGTGTGCACATGCAGTCTTTAAAAGCGCCTATTGTGGGTGATCCAGTATATGGTTTCCGCGGTATTATTCCTATACGTGTGATGACGCAAACTTTACGTGATGAAGTTAGTCAATTCAACAGACAGGCATTACATGCCATTAAGCTCGGCTTGATGCATCCAGCGACCAATGAGTTTATGGAGTGGCAAATTGAGCTGGCAGATGACATGAAAGCCTTGCTTGAAGCCATGCGCCATGAAGATCCGCGTAATGACGATGAAGAAGAGTTTGAGTTTAGCTCAGAACCTTATCTTTCTGATGAGGATTATGAAGACGACGAAGACTTTGATGACGATGATGATTTGGAACTCGAAGACGAGGAGTAAATGCCATGTCTGATTTACACTTCCCTGATTTGAATTTCATTACCCCAAACTGGCCTGCCCCCGCCAATGTTAGAGCCCTGCAAACCACGCGTATTGGCGGTGTGAGTCAGACGCCTTATGCAAGTTTGAATTTAGGCGCTCACGTCAACGATGATGGGATTGCCGTTGCCAAAAACCGTCAACTATTAAGCCCTTATTTACCGAGCGAGCCTGTGTGGGTGAATCAGGTGCATGGTGTTGAGGTGATAGATGCTGCACAAAGCACTTGCTTGCAAGATGCTGATGCTTCTTTTGCTACGCAAGCTAACGTGGTTTGTGTCACCATGACGGCAGATTGTTTGCCAGTATTACTTTGCGACAGGGCAGGTACAGTAGTTGCTGCCGTGCATGCTGGTTGGCGAGGCTTGTGTGATGGTGTTATTGAGGCCGCAGTGAATAAACTACCAGTTGAAAATAGCGAGATTTTAGCTTGGCTTGGCCCTGCAATCGGCCCTGAGGCTTTTGAAGTGGGTGATGAAGTGCGCCAGCAGTTTATACAGCATGACAGTCGCGCAGAGCAAGCATTCAAGCAGAATGGTAGCAAATGGCTTTGCAATATGTATTTAATCGCTCAACAACGTTTAAATAAACTAGGCGTTACGCAAATCTACGGCAGTGGCATCAATGACAGTTTCTGCACCTACACCGATGAAGCGCGCTTTTTTTCATTCAGACGCGATAACGTCACAGGGCGAATGGCAAGCTTGATTTGGCTGGCTAATTAACAGCTTTTAATTCATTACCTATTGGTAAATCACGCTACGCATACTTAAAGCGCCGAGGTCAAAATTTTCTGTTAGAAACTGCATATTGTCATCAGCATGTTTAACAGCGGCAATATATAACAGTGGCAAGTAATGCTCATCTGTTGGCACCGAAAGTCTTGCAGAGTCTCCAGCGCGTGAGATGTCTAACAATGCAGCTTCATTATCTGATTCCAGTGCTTTTTTAATGTAATCGTCAAAGCTAATCGTCCATTCAGGCGTTTTGCCTTGCATGTTGAGTTTGCCTAAATTGTGCACGATGTTGCCACTACCTATGATCATCACGCCTTGTTCACGCAAGCCAGCTAATTGCTGAGCAAGCTTAAAATGCCCTGCAAAGTCTAAGTTGACATCTAAACTAAGCTGAAAAACTGGTACATCAGCTTCAGGAAAGAGTGATTGTAAAACTGTCCAAGCGCCATGATCTAAGCCCCAATCTAATGTGCTCGTTACTTTATTGCTAGGAAATAAATCGCAGACCATTTTTGCGTATGTGGGCGAACCTGGGGCAGGGTATTGCTGAGCGAATAACTCTGCAGGAAAACCGCCAAAATCATGTATGGTTTGCGGTTCCTCTGCTGCGCAAACTTGTGTGCCGCGCGTTTGCCAATGTGCAGAGATAAATAATATTGCTGCTGGTCTAGGCAAGCTCCTACCCAAAGCCAGCCAAGTGTTGCGATATGGATTATCTGTGATCGCATTCATCGGGTTGCCATGCCCGATAAAAATAGCGGGCATACGAATGATATTTTCGTGGTTTCTAATCATGTTAATTTAATCGTACTAATTGATTGATATATCGCATTATGTTGGGATGATTACGGTTTTAACAAGCAATCAAGCACGACTAAGACTATGCTTGAATATATTCAGTATAATGCTGACTTCGTCAGTATGTTAAAAATACCTTATTTGAAACTCTATGTTAAACCTAGCCATTAATTCTGCACCGTTATCTGTACTTAGTTGGATTGTTCTATCCAGCTTATTGGGCGGAGTATTGAGCGTTTGCTTGGCGGCACTATTTGCCCTTAATGTGCGTACCTCATGGGTACCCATGTTGGTGAGTTACGCGATTGGCGCCATGTTAGGCGCTGTGTTTTTAGAGATTTTGCCACATGCGTTTAGTATTGCAGGCAGTGTTGAAAAGGTTTCTGCGACGTTGTTATTTGGTTTGCTGTTGTTTTTTGTATTAGAGAAGTTAGTGATTTGGCGCCATTGTCATGGCGACCATTGTGAAGTGCACGCGGTACATACCGAAGAAAATTGTCCTGTCACTCACCCGGAAAAAGAAGGTGGCGCTAAATATCGCGCAGTGACCGCGCAGCAGCCAACTATATTGTTAAGTGATGCGCATAACCATTCTCACACACATGATGGCGGCCGTAGTGGTTTGATGATTATGATAGGTGATACTTTTCATAATTTTATTGACGGTATTTTGATTGCGGCAGCATTTACGGCTGATATTAAATTGGGGGTAGTCACCGCATTAGCCATTATTGCGCATGAAATTCCGCAAGAGGTCGGTGATTTTTTAATCTTGCTGCATTCAGGCTATACGAAAAAACAGGCTTTAATTTTTAACTTGGTTTCAAGCGTGGCGACGATGGTCGGTGGTTTGATTGCCTATTACGCCTTGCAATATGTGCAAAGCTGGATCCCTGTCATTTTAGGTTTGGCGGCCTCTAGCTTGCTTTATGTCGCGGTGGCAGATTTGATTCCAGGTTTGCATAAACGCACAGAATTAAAAGCGACTATAGCGCAAGTATTACTCATCTCGATTGGTGTCAGCACCATCTTGGCCGCCCACTTCTTCCTCGAGTAAAGATTTTTGGTGCTTTTTAAAGCGTCTGTGGTTGACGCCTAATATCCATAATAACAATGCGCAGGGTACTAACCCGTAAAACATAAAGGTTAGTAAGCCGGCAGTAATGGTTTTCTCAGTCGCAGCCATGAGGACTGTGACGTATAACCAAGCAATTGCAATAATGTACATAATTTTTTTAAAAACTAAAACATCGTCACTATACGTTGTTGCAAAAAAAATTTAAGCGCTCACATATAAAACATATGCATCGCACCTAAATTTTTTTAGCGCCTAGTCTAGTTTAGACGTTTTAATTTTAGTATCACCCTATTTAAATTTGAAATGTGAGTTTTAAAATGAGTTTATCAAATCCAAAAGTTGGCTTCGTCTCTCTAGGTTGCCCTAAAGCGGGCTCAGATGCAGAGCGTATTCTCACCCAATTGCGTGCAGAAGGCTATGAAATTTCAGGAAGTTATGAAGATGCTGATTTGGTCGTGGTTAATACCTGCGGCTTTATTGATAGTGCGGTAGAAGAATCGCTAGATGCCATTGGTGAAGCGATTAACAGAAACGGCAAAGTGATCGTAACTGGCTGTTTAGGTGCGAAGAAGGGCGTAGTTGAAGCGGCGCATCCAAGCGTACTAGCGGTAACAGGCCCACATGCTTTAGAAGAAGTGATGACCGCTGTGCATGCTAACTTGCCAAAATTGCATGAGCCATTTATCGATTTAGTACCGCCACAAGGCATACGTTTAACACCTAGCCATTACGCCTATCTTAAAATTTCAGAAGGCTGTAACCACCGTTGTAGCTTCTGCATTATTCCAAGTATGCGTGGTGATTTAGTCAGTCGCCCGATTGGTGAAGTGTTGAATGAAGCTGAAAATTTAGTCAAAGCAGGTGTGAGTGAGATTTTGGTGATTTCACAAGATACTTCTGCTTATGGCGTAGATGTTAAATACCGCCCAGGCTTTTGGAATGGTCGTCCAGTGAAAACGCGTATGACTGAGCTTTGTCAAAGCTTGAGTGACCTAGGTGTTTGGACGCGCTTGCATTATGTTTACCCTTATCCACATGTAGACGAAGTGATTCCTTTGATGGCAGATGGTTTGATTCTGCCTTATTTAGATGTGCCATTTCAGCATGCCAGTCCACGTATTTTAAAAGCCATGAAGCGCCCAGCGCACGCTGAGAATAACCTTGCTCGCATTAAAGCGTGGCGCGAAATCTGCCCAGATATTACGGTAAGAAGTACCTTCATTGCAGGCTTCCCAGGTGAAACTGAAGACGATTTCCAGATGTTGTTAGATTTCTTAGAAGAAGCGCAGTTAGATAGAGTTGGCTGTTTTGCCTACTCAGCGGTCGATGGTGCAAAAGCCAACGAATTGCCAGATCAAGTGCCGGAAGAGGTTAAACAAGAGCGTTTGAGCCGTTTTATGGAAGTGCAAGAGCGCATTAGCGCAGCTAAATTACACAACAAAATTGGCAGTATTCAAACAGTGTTAGTGGATGAAATTGTGACGGACTCTGAGGGTAATGTTGAGGCGATAGGTCGTACTAAGGCAGACGCGCCTGAGATTGACGGTGTGGTGTATATGGAAGATGCCGATGGTTTAACGCCAGGCGATTTTGTTGAAGTTGAGATTTATAATGCAGATGGTCATGATTTGAGGGGCGGTCCACCGCGGAGTTAAGTCAATAGCGTTCTGCGTATATTATTTTTCGCCCCTAGGCGAGTTACTTTATTTTGCTTGCCCAAAATAAAGTAACCAAACAAAAAGGCACCCCCTCCCGCTTGTTTCCTGCGTTGCTCAACTTCATGGGCGGCAATCGGAAACTCGCCAATAAAATCATTTGGCTCAAACAGCCGTTTGCCGACAACTCCCATAAAGCTGAGCAGCGCAGGCGCGGTAGCAGGGGGATTTAAGGTCAAAGGCGGTGATGTTTCATGGATTTCTGTTTATTCGGAATATTTTCAAATTCCGTCATTCTGAGTGCAGCGAAGAATCCAGCTATTTGGTCGCAACTTTAAAGTCTGGATTCTTCGCTGCACTCAGAATGACGGTTTAGGTCTACCTTGTGAGCCAATATCCATGCGGGTTTCAGGGCATATTTTTATGCTTATTTCGCTATTTTGAATTCAAATCATCGTAAGTCGCTTGCGCAGTCAACACTTCATTAATATTCGTTTCAGACCAAGTCTTAACTGCATAAAGTAAGTCTTTAAGCGTGTGCCCTAGCGGAGTGAGTGAGTATTCTACTTTTGGTGGTACGGTGGCGTATACTTTTCTGCTGACTAAGCCGTCACGCTCTAAGCCACGCAGGGTTTGTGTGAGCATTTTTTGAGATATTCCACCAATCTCGCGTTGTAGATTGCTAAAGCGTTTGGTTTCGCTTTCTAGTAATATCATCACTAATACCGTCCATTTATCTGCGATTCTATTGAGTATCAAGCGTGTTGGGCAGTCTGCATTGAATGCGCAGGCTTGTGGTTGGTTGTCTAAATTTTCTAAGTTGACTATATTTAAGTCGTCCATAATTAATCTCGTTAATTTATAGGTATCTAAAAAGTGCCTATATGATATTTTGGTGCCTACTTACTAAAAGTTACTATTGAGATTATACTCTGCTCATTCTTTTAAACAATCAATAAAAAGGAGCATCACATGTCGGCAGTTGTAGTGATTTACCACAGTGGTTATGGTCACACAAAGAAACAAGCTGAAGCCGTAGCAGAAGGCGCAAAAGCAGAGTTAGTTGCAATTAGTGAAAGCGGTGAAATTTCCGAAGCAGACTGGGATAAATTAGATGCAGCTAAAGCAATTATCATGGGCTCACCAACTTATATGGGCTCTGTCAGTTGGCAGTTCAAAAAGTTTGCGGATGCCAGCTCTAAAGCTTGGTTTACACAAAAATGGAAAGATAAGATTTTTGCTGGGTTTACAAATTCGGCCAGTTTAAACGGTGATAAAGCCTCTACCATTAGCTACTTTATGACACTATCGATGCAGCATTCTGGCGTTTGGATAGGCACAGGCTTAATGCCCGCCAGCATGAAAGCTAGCACGCGTAGCGATGTTAATTCCTTGGGTGGTTTTAGTGGTGCACTGATGTCATCGCCAGCGGATTCAAGTGCCGATGAAGTTAATCCAGCTGACCTGGAAACAGCGCGGTTATTGGGCGTTAGGGTTGCCGACTTTGCAGTGAAAGTTTAAGCGAATAAGTCTTGGTGAATTGGAGCAGGGCGCTGGCTGTCAGCGCGCTCTTCTAAAAAGTCGAAAGTGAGCGGACAACGCGTAGGTTTTTTTGAAGCTTTACGGCGTTTGGGTGTTGTGGCTTCTAAATCTATGAATGGTGTTTGGCTTAGGCGGATATAACCTGAACTTGCGAGTTTTTGTGTGGTGATTTCAAACAGGCTTAATGGATTGTCGATGTTTTGCAGTGTGACTAGCGATGGCGTAATTTTTATTACGTTGTACATAACAAATTTAGCAGAGGTTTGCTTACCGTAGATTTCGCCAACTTGTACTTTCACACAGCCTCCAAAGCCAGACTAGCCACGCTGATATGGCTCTATATTGTCATTCACGCTGATAATATAGTCATGCTTAGCGATTAACAAGTGTTTTGCTGATAATTACTGTTTTCTGCGTAAATTGATATGTGATTTGATGAGCTCTTTGGCTTGATTTCTAAACATTGAGCCATCAGCATCTTTAACCCACATATGCAATAAACCGCCAAAAAACAAATGGGTATCTAATGCTAGAGCCAGCGGCGTGTGTTTGCATGCGAGAAGGTTTTGCGCTTCTGCACGCTCATAGGCGAGCTTAATTTTACCTGTGATGCTAGAGCAATTGCTTAGGATTTGTTGAAGTACTAAAGAGAATTCGTCTACGTATTCGCATTTAATCATCATGATTTCATACGTTTGACGCATTTCGATGTTGTTATTGAGGTCATCGAAAGTGACACAAAGGCTGTTTTCAATTTGGGTGAGGGGGTCCTCATTACTCGCTAAGGTCAGTGAGTCGTCCATGCGGTCGATGAGTGGCAGAAACACTTGGTCGCGGATAGCGTGAAAAATATCAGTTTTATTTTTAAAGTGCCAATACACGGCACCGCGCGTGACTTCTGCGTGTGCTGCAATATGTTCTAAGGTTGATCGGCTTACGCCGCGTGCTAAGAATACTGCGCGTGCAGAGTTAATAATGCGTTTTCGCGTGAGTTCTGCATCTTCTTTAGTTTTTCTAACCATTTAAATTGTTCTCGCCATTTAAGTAGTTTACTTAATATGAATTAGGTAACCCAAATCAATTTGTTAAATATTTGTAAAATATATATACATACATTCTTGTTTGTATATAATATACATACAAACAAGAATGTAAGCAAGTGAATTTTTATGAATAATGATAAAAATACTATATTAATCATTGGTGTAGCTAAATTAAGCTGGATTTTTAATTAAACGAAATAGCTGAGTGGCTAATTTAATTAAGCAATAATTAGCTAAAAACCAATTAAACAAAGAAATCAATTCAATAAGTGGAGCCAACAATGTTATTCAACGACGCGAAACAACGCCCTCAAATACATTTATTAAAAACGAAATCATTAGCAGGGGCAGTCAAGCTTACTACAATCGCACTGATGGTTGGCTTAGCTTTAAATGGTTGTGGTAAGAAAAATGATGCAGCTGCGCAGGCGGCTGGGGGAATGCCAGCCATGCCAGTCAGCGTGATTGAGTTAAAGGCAACCAGTGTGCCGATTAGTGCTGAAGCCGTTGCACAAACTGAAGGTGCAAAAGAGGTGGAGATACGTCCTCGCGTTGGTGGTATCTTGCTGAAAAAGCTATTTGAAGAAGGTGCGCCAATTAAAGCGGGTCAGGCTATGTTCTTGATAGATCCTGTGCCATTCCAAATTGCACTTTCAAATGCTAAAGCGCAGTTGGCACAACAGCAAGCCCATGTAGAGCAAACTCAGCGTGAAGCAACGCGTTTAGATGGTTTATTGGTGTCACAGTCTATCAGTAAGCGTGAGGCTGATAATGCTGGTTCTGACAGCACCTTAGCACGTGCAGCTTTAGCGCAAGCCGAGGCTGGTGTTCGCGAGGCACAGTTAAATCTCTCTTATACAACGGTCACTTCTCCGCTTTCAGGCATTGCTGGACGCTTTGAGTTTTCAGAGGGTGCTTTAGTAAATGCTAATACAAGTTTGTTGACGACAGTGAGTCAAATAAGTCCAATTTGGGCGCGTTTCAGTTTGTCTGATAGTGAACTAGCGCAATTGGGCGGTCATTTATCACCATCAACAGTAAAAGAAGTGGCGCTTATCATGCCAAATGGTACGGAGTACGCTTCAAAAGGTAACTTGAACTTTGCTGCAAGCGGCATAGATCCTCAACTCGGTACACAACAATTACGCGCAGCATTTGAAAACCCTGACAAGAGTTTATTGCCAGGACAGTTTGTACGTGTACGTGTGACTACTGGTCATAAAGATGGCGTGTTTGTTGTGCCACAAACATCAGTGTTAACTAATGACCAAGGTAAATTTGTTTACATTGCGAATGACAAAAATGAAGCGACAATTAAACCAATCGTTGTTGGCAACTGGGTAGGGACAGACTGGGTAGTATTAAGTGGTCTTGAAGCTGGTGAGAAAGTGATTGTTGATAATGTCATCAAGTTGCGTCCAGGTGCTGCTGTTGCGCCACACCCTGCAGGCGAGGCGCCTGCGGCGCCGACTGAAAAGTCTAAAGATGCTGCTGCGAAGTAAGTCTATCTAATGATACTTAAATGATAAATATTTAAGATTAAAGCTAAATATATAAATGTTCATATATCAAGATTTAGCAAGATCAAACCAAGTTTAAACGAGAACTAATATGACCAAATTTTTTATCACACGGCCTATTTTTGCCAGCGTTTTGTCTATCATCATCGTGCTGGCAGGCTTAGCCGCGGCTCTGAAGTTGCCTATAGCACAATACCCGCAAATTGCGCCGCCAACAGTACTGATTACTGCAACTTACCCTGGTGCAAGTGCTGAAACGTTATCTAAAACAGTTGCTGCGCCAATTGAAGAGCAGTTAAGTGGTGTTGAAGGTTTGCTGTACTTTAACTCTAGCGCTGACTCTAGCGGTACATTAACCATTACTGCTACATTTGAAGTCGGTACAGATGTGAATCAGGCGACATTCAACGTGAGTAATCGCGTGAATATTGCCTTGCCACGTTTGCCTGATGAAGTGCGTAGAACTGGCTTAGTGGTGCAAAAGCGCTCAAACGACATTTTGCTAGTCGTAATGTTGACTGATAAACAAAAGAAATACGATCCACTCTATTTAAGTAATTACGCTACGCTCAATGTATTAGATGAAATCAAACGTATTAAAGGTGTGGGCGATGCTAACATTTTTGGTGCGCAAGATTATTCTATGCGTATTTGGTTAAAACCTGACCGCATGGCGCAATTAGGTGTAACAACTACTGATATTGCTAATGCTATTCAAGTACAAAATGCACAATATGCAGCTGGTAAAATTGGTCAGGAACCTTCTCCTTCAACCCAGCAATTGGTTTATACGGTAACGGCTAAAGGTCGTTTGATTGACCCTAGCGAGTTTGGCAATATTATTATCCGTGCTGATGGTCCACGCGGTGTGTTATACCTTAAAGATGTTGCACGTATCGAGTTAGGTTCACAAACTTACAACGTACGTACTGCGTTAGATGGTTTGCCTGGCGTAGGTATTCCAATTTTCTTACAAACAGGTGCTAATGCGCTTGATACAGCCGATGCTATTAAAGTCAAAATGGCTGAACTTAAACAGCGCTTTCCAGTAGGTGTGGATTGGGAAGTGCCTTACGATACCAGTGACTTTGTTAAGTCATCAATCATTGAAGTGGTGAAAACTTTAGGTGAGGCGATGGTATTGGTTGTGCTAGTAGTATTTCTGTTTTTACAAAGCTGGCGCGCGACTTTAATCCCTCTTATTGCTGTGCCTATTTCATTAATTGGTACTTTTGCAGGTTTGTGGATATTCGGTTTCTCCATCAATACCCTGACCTTGTTTGCGATGGTGCTTTCCATCGGGATTGTGGTGGATGATGCGATTGTGGTGCTGGAGAACGTTGAACGGCTCATGTCAGAGGAAAAGCTGTCGCCGATTACTGCTGCGATTAAATCAATGGAGCAAGTATCTGGCGCCGTAATCGCGATTGTACTAGTGCTTTGTGCGGTATTCGTGCCAGTTGCGTTCTTAGGTGGTATTGCAGGTGAAATGTATCGCCAATTCG